>Ga0116231_10000785_pt1 | contig 59885 bp, 36 predicted proteins | sample S1TSphgellanicum_2_FD_89695 | JGI IMG/M metagenome (GOLD analysis project Ga0116231, IMG submission 89695) | Host-associated microbial communities from peat moss isolated from Minnesota, USA - S1T2_Fd - Sphagnum magellanicum MG | ecosystem: Host-associated > Plants > Peat moss > Unclassified...
GGAATTTTCGATATCTACGTTTCAAGACCTTTCCAATGACACCAAGAACACCCCAATGCGAGGTGTTTTGCCCCTTGCTGTCGAGCTCTGAACATTCGGGAGTCCCGGAAGACTCCCAACCTCTAACTTTTCCAAGTGTTGGGCTTCACCCCCACACTTGGCCAAAGTGGGGTTGCGACAATCACCTTGGGTGGTGGTTGATGGTAAGGTTCTTGGGATGATTTTTGGGATCATTGCTTTGGTTTTTTGGGATTGGTGGAATGGAATCAAGATAAAGAACATTGAGTGTTATGATCCATAGTCCCTTTATGAGTCCTTTTTGTGTAAGCAACATAGTATTTTGGAAAATAACAAGATTCATTTTTAATTTTTTGACCTTGAGTTTTTTTTAATTTTTAAAATTTTCTATTTACAAAATTAAAGGAATTATAATTTTCATTTTTGTATGAATTTGCCTTGAATGTACTATCACAATTTTGAATAAATTTTTTGTTTAGGAAATAATTAAAACCTAATAAAGAAAAAAAAAAGAACTAAAAAAAGAAAAAAAAAAGAAGAGAATCTTTTTTTAAAAAATAAAAAATGGGATTTTTTATTAAAAAAACAGCTTGGAAAGTAACATTCGATGGGTGGAAGTTATTTTGCTAGCATGGTGGGTACTTTTCACCACCCAAAAGTTACTCTAATTTGTTATGCTATGATTTAGACCATCTTTAGATTAGTGAGGGTCTAAAAATAAAAGAAAAGAAAAATGATAGTGATTTATAGCAGATATTTATTTATTTTTGGTTGTTGTAGGTAGCTCGACTACAAAAGGATTTTTGTTTTTATAGGTTTTAATAACATGTCACCATTTATTATTAAAACCTTCTTAAATGCTAGTTACTAACATTCTAGGAAAAATTTGCAAAAGAAAAGAAAAAAACAATAAAGGCTAACAATAATTTATTTGACAAAAACTTGGGAATTTTTTGGAATTTTTTTTCCTTGTAGTATAAATTTGGCTAATTTTGCTAAGCTTTTAGAAAATTTTGCCAAATTTGTGATATGAAAAAATTGGAAAAAAAAGCCCTAAAAGGCAATGTTTTTTTTCCTAAAACATTTCTCATCTTGGGGAAGGTTTTCAAAAATGTGAAAAAGTCATGAAAAATTGATGTTTTAAACAAGTTTTTTTCACATATTGAAAAAAATTCACCAAATTGTGATATAATATTTAGTCTTGGGGCGGGTTTTCACCACTTTTGTATAGTTTGGATGTTTTTTACAAATTTGTTGTCAATTCATGCCCTAATGATCAATGTTATTTTCTTCAACTTTGTGATGTTGTCACATTGGCGATAACCAATTAGATTTAACACTTTTGGCTATAGACCAACTATGAAAGTAGAAATTACTCAAGTCCTTTTATATATTAGCTATTTGCCGGAACATTGTGTAGAAACATGGCACATTTTTTAATTGTTTCAATTTTTGGCAATTTTTTTTTGGAAAAAAGAATATTTGACATAATTTTTTTTTGAAAAGCATATTTGCCAAATGGTGAAAATTTGCCACCAAAAAAAATGTGGATAATGCTATGCCAAAAACTTCGAAAAAAAAGGAAAAAAATTCAATAATGGGTGGTAAGGGTATATGTGTAATGTTTTAAAACAAAATTAATATTTCTATTAAAATAATGCTCAACAGTTAAGATAAAATTTATAAGGAATTTAACAACAAATTATCTTTAGTTAATTGGTACACATGAATTTTTTTAAGAGAATCAATCCTTCAAGATAAAAGGTATATTGGGGATTTCCTTAAAATTATATTCAATGTATGTGGTACATGGTTTTATTTCATGTTATATATCCTACAATAAATGTGAAGGGGAAGTATGAAAAGGTTAATGTTTGAAATGAACAACAATAATGTGGTATCTTTTTTCCTAAATAATTATTTTATTTCACTTATGCTTATGTGATATTCCTTGTATCAACGCCTATTACCAGATATCTAGTGCATTTCAGTTATCAAGATGCATTTCAACTTTGTTAGGATGATCCAAATATTTTAGTACCTGGTAGCTTTGGTACAAATTAAATTACTTTTTGGAATGCCAAAATTTTCAACAAATACTTTTTTTCAAAACTTTTTTTTTGGAAAGAAAATAAAAAATATACTGAAATCTTTTGTAGTATTATATTTTTCGAAATGGAATCTTCAAAATTATTTATTTATTTAGCAAACATGTGTCTAAATTGCTGATGTATTATGGTATATACATATTAACATTGATATTAACATCAAATGTGTCTTTAAGTTGGATATAATATCATGGAGGAGTGGAGGTGGTAAAAGCAAGAATAAACAAAGGATGAAAGAAAGAATTTTTGTTAAAGTCCACATCTACTTGAGATCATTCCTTGTTCAAGTTAGGCATCTAGCCCCTTTAACAATTGACATGCCATGAATAACAACAAATGAAATATGAAGGACCAAAAATAGACTCAAGAAATAAAATGTGCAATAATATTTTAAGCTTGTACCAACTACAAGTTGTATTCATAAGTACAACCTACAAATGCTTATCAAGGTCTTTGAAAATGAAGGAAAAATGAAATGCATCAACTTAGGTTGGGACCTTACATTTGACAAAAGTCATTGGTTAGTGTTAAAGATAATGAAAGAGTTTTTCCATAAGATTTGGCTACCTTACTAGTAAAATTTGATTCAATGATTCAACTTACAAGCAAAACCAAAACTTGTATGGTTAATTGAAATATTACAAATGTTGTCTTTTTAGGGTATAAATAAATGTTGCTATCTTTTTTTATAACTTTTATTTACCTACCTAAGTCCATTACCTACCTACATATATCCATTAAGAACCCCAACCTAATTATATTACCAATCTACAACCTACCTACTTACATGTTTAAAAGCCTACATATCTAGTAAATTTGGCACATATAATTTGTGACAAGAAGATCAAGTTGGCCCTTGCGAACCATATCACCCATGGAATGACAAAAATTAATCACACCATAGTTGGTTCAATTGCCCATGTGTAATTGACATTGTCCAATTTGACTTAGGTTTTTAATTGATTTGGTCAAATAGGACATGTTTATTTTTTTAATGGGGAAAAATGGGGAAAAAACCCCTATAATGATTTCAGACAAATAAACTTAGTCATGTCAATCATTGTGATCATAACGTCATGGGCATAAAAAACATTAGTAGAAAAACATGGTTTTTCAAGTTGTTCAAGTTGACTAATTAGGTTTTTTTAATCAATAAAATGTTCACTTTGACTAGAGATCCACCATATGAATGGTTATTATAGTTGTTAATTGATCAAGTAGACTATTGATGACTCATGTAACTACCTGTCAAATTGGACATGTAGTCAAGTTGGACAAAAAATGATATCTTTGGTCAAGATGCCCAATGGGTTCTAGTCAAATGGGACATCTAATCAAGTTGAAAAAACAAAAATGACATTCTACCTATGTACCTAGGTACCATCATAACTACCTACCTACATACTTAGGTAGGTAGCTATTACTTTATAAGTAGGTAGGCAACTACTTAAATAAATGTACCTACTTACTTACCTATTTAGGTATGTGCTACCTAAGTACCTATGACCATTTCTAGGTAAGTAATAAATAGAAAATACCTAGCTAATTACCAAGGTACCAACCACCTACCTATTACCTAGGGGTAGTAAGTAGTAGGTAGGTAGGTACTTAGGTACCATAGTTGGTTAAATTGGTAGGTAGTTTGATGGCCAATACACCTCCTACCTATTAAATTACACTTTTATTTTTTAAAATTATATTATTTACTTACATAAATTTACAATATAAAATATAATAACATGTCACTAATAAAAAAATTGACAACAACTTATGAAATTGTAATCCACTAATAAGGACTTGTTCTATGATCATGAAGGTGAGGGGTTCAAATCCTAATATTTAAGGCGAATGTTCATGTTTAGGAGGTTAAATTAAGTAGGTTTGGTTGGGCAGTTAGGTTGGGTAAGTTAAGTTGGATAGCTAGGCTACCACAAATACAAAATTACATACATTTTTTGACCTACCTACACCTATCTTGTACCTACCTCCCTAGCATTATAATTTTATTTTTGAAAATAAAATTTTTAAAATATTTTAATTTGACTAGTCAAATGATTCATTGCCTTGCAAGTCAAAATGACCAATCAAAATGACTAGTAAAAAGTAACCAATAAAAAATGACCACCCAATGATAACATACATGTTAAAATTGACTTGTGCAAAATGATGAAAGTTTCTTTTAACCCTTATCTAAACATGGTTTTTTATTAAAATTTTCAATCCAAAAAAATTGTTTTTCTGGTAGTGAGATTTGATTTTGTATTTATGGTAATTGTTGGAATGTTCATTAAAACAAGGAATTTCTTGATTAGATGAAACAAAAGCATCCAAACATCCTTGTTGTGTGTGTTCTTGCTAATTGTACCAATGAATTGCACCATGTAGGTAGATCATCATAGAACAACTTTTGAAGCATGTTTTCAAGGTTAGTTCAACAAATGGATTACATATATTATAAAATAAAATTTTTGCAATGGCAAAGAGCCACACATTGATTTCAAAATGAGCACCTTTAAATTTCAAATTTGTGGGTGGTTTGATTCAACTTAAACATAATTAATACAAGGGATGGAGAAGATGATAATCAAAGATGTTGGAAGATAGCCAAAATTACAAAAGAATTCACATGATATTTTCAAGTCAAAAATATGAAAATTAAATGCATTGACCCCTTCTTCACATTCATTCAAAAAGTTGAAGACAATGATGCATAAAACAATGATGTAAATCCAATAAAACTCATTACAAATAATTATCAAGAACTATTTATAACCTAGTTCTATTACAAGCAAAGTTGCAACATTAGGAGGATGCATAATAACTTTAAGCAATGGCAAAACATTAGGATGAAAACATCAAAATAGACTTAAGCAAAATAAATTGAGTTGAAATTGTAGTCTTTCAAACTCACATTGTAAGGGTTAGTTGTTGTTTAACACTTGTTACTACCCAAGCTTGTTCACAAAGAAATTGGGGTTTCAAAAGCTTTAAGGCACTCACAAAATTAACATTTTAAGAATCAAATCCTTCTAAAATCTATTTATTTTAATGCCATTTATTTGAGATTCAAAGAATTAGTTGATCATGCTCGCTTTGGGAATCTTTGATAACAACCAACTAGAAACTTCTATACCCATCTTCATGGCCTTGTTAAATGTTTTTGAAACCACTAGAAGAATCTTGTAACCTTGTGATTGATTTTCTTAATAAAAAATCAGCCTATAAAATACAACTATTACAAGTCAATTAAATCTTTAATTGCATCATTTTAATGAAGATGTTAATGTTCTAGAATGTGACCAAGTTGCAACTTTAAAAGTGTTTTGTAAAAATTTTGTACATTGAGTTTTGTGTGAACAAAGTTTTAAAAAACAATTTGTTTTTAGAAGAAAACACTGCACGAGATTTGAAGTGTTTTGGTAAGTTTTAAATAAATTATATGTAATCATAGTTCAACCAAAAAGTTAAGAAAAAATTGCATTAGCTTTAAAAAATTTGTGCAAGCATAAATCGACCAAAAAGTTATGAGTACAAAACTTAGTAGTGAGGGAAGTAAGTGCTTACATTGTAACCTTTCGTTGACTGGTAGTTCTAGGGGCCAACAATATATTGTAGTCATATTTGCCTCTAAAGGTATTTGCCAAATTAAACATAGATGGATATACAAAGGACATACAAACACACCCCATTTGAAAGCTTTAGAAAATCATCACCCACACACAACTATCATGACTTCATCATTTGCTTTGGACAAAACAAAAGGGCAACAATGTATATGAGCAAGGAAAAGGATTAAACAATCAAGCATTTGACAAGCTTTAGATCATCATTATCATCATTTAGACATAAATCTTTTGAAGACAGGTTGTTGGAGGAAGTAAAATGGAAACAAAGGAGAGAAAAAGGAAGAAGGAAATGGAAAAAAACTAGGGTTGATGCTACAATTCAACAACATTATTATGGATTGTTACCTATTACGTGTAATTGAAAAGTTCATTTGCATTTAAGTACGATTTTTGTTTCATATGAAACCTATAGATGCAATAGCCATGGCGGTTATTATTTCACTTGTGAGGCCAAAGTTTAGATTATTTGCTACTTGCTTTAAGAACTTCCTCACTCACTCATAGCTTTTACATGGCAAAAAATTGAAACAAACACTATAAAACAATTTTTTCATCTTTCAAAATAGAAAGGGACAAGCATAACACCAAATAGGTGATGATCACATACTTAGGTACATGCTACAAGAAATCATGGTTTATTTGAATGGAAAACTAGACCAAAAACCATTCATTTTGACATTTGGTCAATTTGACCACTTGGTCATACTGGATAAATCGATTTAAGAACATCCAATTTGATTGGTGGTTTTTTTGACTAACCATAAGATGGTTTTATAAACTAGTCAAATCAAATAAAAAAAGTTGGGCGAAATTTTTTTAAATTAAAAAATAGCCCAATTTTTAAATAATAAATAAATAAATAGGAAATACCTACCTATTCACCTACCCATGACCTACTTACCCACCATGGCCTCCTACCTACCTATCCACAACCCACATAAGTACTATATATTTATACACATGTACAAGACATATATATATGAATATACATATTTCACATAATATATGTTAGTAAGGGGGATTGAACCTTGGTCTTTTTTGTTCCATATCTTGGCCATCAAACCACCACACCACTTTGTAAAACAATATGATACCAAATGCATTTAACATGTTTCATTGAACTTCAATGAATTTTTTTGTTTAATTGTGTTTAACATTTGAGATTCAATTTTTTTCATAAGTAGGTAATTTAATTAGGTAGATAAGTAGGTAGGTAGATAGATAGATAAATAAAAAAGGTAGATAAATAAATAATTAATTAGGTAGGTATAAAGGTAGATGTTAGGTAGGTAGGACATAGGTAAGTAGATGTTAAATAGGTAGGTAGGTAAATAATAGGTAGGTAGGATGTAGGTAGGTATATGCTAGGTAAATAAGTAGGTAGGTAGGTTAGTAGGCATAACAAGTAGGCTAGCTAATCAAATTAATATGGTCAATTTGAATTTTGACTAAGCATGACCATCCAATATGGCTAATTTGATTAAACCATGGGCATCTTAATGATCATTTTTTAAAAAATTCCCTTTTGATTAAATGTACAATTTAACACTTGGTCAAAATGGTCATTTTAATCAAAAGAACCAACCAAAAGAAACATGTGTCTTTCATGCCCAATGTTTTTAGTCAAAACATACATCCTTTTGGTCAATGTGGACATTTTAATCAAGTTGAAAAGTCATGATTTCTTATAGTGGTACCTAATCCCAAAGTAGTCCCCATATTTTGCTTTAATGTGTTTCACCTAAAAGACAAAGGATGTGTCAAAATAAAATTATACACACATACATAACTACACAATACTCAAAAGTGACAATAGATATAATACATGTTGACACAATTTTTGCATATCACATTTATGCATGTACACTATGTTAGTTTTTTTTTTCAACAATCAAGCTTTAGACATGAGCTTTGGCATTATGAGACTCACACAAGCACATTATTGCCCAATCAAACAATAATGTATTGTAAACACATCAATCACATTTTTTGCTTGTTAGATGAGGAGAGTGTGGTGTGTGGAAGGAAAGGATTGAAATCAAGCTACTTTAAACAAACCAATTCAAAAACCTTTCACATTCACTAGATCCAAAACACATGAAAAACCACCCTAGATAATCACAAATGTGTCCCAGATGCTTTGAATGCCATTCACCTTCATCATGTTCAAAACATCCTCAAGGTTCACAATTAACATGTTTGTGTAGGTTAAGTACATCATGGTTGCACATAGATTTGGTAACCCCACCACCACCACCAAAAAAGAAAGAGAGAAGATGACAAAAACTTGGGAAACCATAAAAAAAACCCAACAACGGTCATAACTTCAGCTTAGGAAATGAAAGGCAACCCAATCTCCTAAACAAGAAAAGGAAATTACAACAACAAATAATCTACCTTTATTGTGGATCAGCAAAATAAACTATTTTTGAAGCCTATGTTCCACAATTTTTTTAAAAAAAAACACAAACAAATCTTGTGATTGAAAGGAAGAAAAAAAACAAAAAGAAACAAATTTCCATGGGTACCATGTTTTGGATCCTCTTGGTGATGTTGGGAGTGAGAGCAAAAGTGGAGCCTCCAACTCCCCAAGTGATTTCATAGAAAGTAGGTTAGTCAATGAACATGTGACCCATTCAATCAAATAGATTTTTAGTTCCTTCCTTTGTCCTAGGAGGGCAAAACTTGAAAGAGAACACCAAATTGTTGTTCATCAACCCATTATTACACAAGATCATGAGATGGGTCCAAAAGAGAGAGGATAACAATAAACAAACATCTATTTATTACAATAATGTTGCAAAATTGTTGTTCACAATGTTGGTTTGCACAAATTTGATCAAAGGAGTCAATCAAAAAAATCATAGCCCCTATTTCCCACACAAACCACAACATCGATCCATGCATATTTGCTTAGAGGAGTTGATCATACAAAATCAAAACCCTTGTTTCCCAACACAAACCAAAACTCAATTATGAAAAACCTAATGTTATTACAAATTGTACATAATTTCTTTAAACACTCATTGCCACTCACAACTCGTGTCGTTTGTTAGTTATAATTTAATAAATTTCCATACAAAAGTAAGTAGCAAAGGTGTGTATCATTAAGCTCCCATGTTGAATTTAGTAAAAAACTATGACAAAAGTGCAACAATGCAATTTTTTTTCAAAAACCTTGAGAATCCTAAACAATTAAAAAAAATTCATCATCAACAAATAATAATATTTAAAAATTTGACATTAAAAAAATTAATTATCACCAAACCTGACAAGGTATTACAGTATTCATAAAGGTATTCATTGATTGTAATGATATCAATTTTACCTTGGGATTTGAGTTTTGAAAAGGTACTTTTGTCCTAAAGATATGTTAAGTTTGCCAAATTGGAGAGTAAATGTAATAGAATATCCATTTGCAATTGAAGATATTGTTATACTAATTTGTCTCTTGTCTTCTACCCCTAACACTTGAATGTGTTTTGTACCTTTACTTTTCCAAGTTGTTTCACCAACTATTGAAACTATATGCATCCCAATTTGATCATTATTGACCATAAGGCTTGGAGGAAGGCTTTCACTAGGTAAGCTATTTTGTATGTCATGTTGTGACCTTATTCATGTTAATCTATTGGCATATTGTTAGTTGATGTGCGTTGCAACTTTGAAAGCCCAATTCATGTAATGTTTTAAAAATTGCCAAGTTCATTTTTTAATGATAATCAAACCTTCATGACCACTATAGAGAATTTTAGGAGTAGAGGATTCTATCATGCCTCTTTAAAATTGGTTGAATTATAAAGGTAGATAGGGGTTGTCCAACACTTCTCATCTTTTACGACATTGTGATAAGTTTGTTTTGAAATGTAAGGTACTTCTTTAGGATTGGCAAATGTTGGTTCAAATGTTTTGCAACTATACCTTGTTGGGTTGCTTAAGGGTAGTTTTGCCTAAGTTTTCCTTTTGAATTTGCAAGCTACATTTAGCCAATTTCTCATATGGACTTATAACTTAGGGGCTTTGGTAAACAATTTGCAAATAATGAATAACCTCATAATTTGCTCTACATTCTTGAATTGCTAGCATTATGGGTGGCCATAAATGTTAGTTGAAACCAATTTGTGTATTGTCTTTTTTTATTTTTGATGTTTAGATTTACTTCCATCTTGTGTGTCCACACCTTTTTTACCTTCCTCTTGTTTGATTTGTCTTTCAAACTATAAAGTTGTTACAAATTTTCTTAGTCATCCAACAAGGCATTTCTTTACACTCTTTTGCTTGGATTTTTCTACAAGATTGGCACTTTCATTGAACTATACAACTTCTTTGTGCAAAGCTTCCTCTCATTTTGCACTTATGATAGTCTTGAATAGACCAATGAGCAAACGTTTTTGCAATTTCTCCATCGCCATTTCCATTCTCAAATGCATGTACATTAAAAGAAAACTAGATATGGCGCAAAAGCCTATGGTATCCTTTTCATCTTTCCTTCCCTTCTCACCACATCTTATGATATAAAATTCTTTTCAAAAGGAATGCAAAATGTGAAAAAACATTAAAGTTAAAAATCAAACTTCAAAAAATCAAGAATTCACAAATTCATGAAAAATTCAAAAAGTAGTTTTAGTTCATATTGATAAAATAAGTATGTACATATATTTACATGATTTTAAATCATCGCCAAATATTCTTAAATTTAAATAATATTCTTCCAATTTTTTTGAGAATGGGTTGAATTTATTTTTTAAATCAAATAATTATTCGGCATTTGAAAAGGTACAATGGTATGTTACATTTTATTAGCTTTGCCCATAGTGAAGATAGATTACATTGGTGTAAAATTTAGGCATAAAATTCTGGTTCAAACTTGACCCAATGTGTGAATGACATTTGGAATACTATGTGTGCATATGATTGATGGTCATGTTCCATAAAAATGTATGCATCTAAACGGAAAATTAGACTAAATCCAATAATCATTATGAAAAATTGTGTCCATGACAACTAGACTACCTTATAACTAAAGTTCCAAAACAATTAATATACAATTGCATTGCAATTGTCCCATGGAAATACAACAAATTAATAAATAAAATGCCATGTCAGAAAATCAAAGAGTTGTATTGTAGTTGCAAGATGTATATTTATACAATACAATGTACACACTATATATATGGTTGTAGTCAACCATGTTTGATTTTGTTGACAAATTGCACTTTAGTCACATGTAACAACTACATCATAATTAAAATAAATTTAGTTGCTAATCAATGACTACTTTGTAACAAATGTACGGCCTTGAGTAACACATACGATCATGCTATGTGGATTAAAACTTAAAATTTGAAATTTAAAGATCTGAAATTTGGGCAGGAAACCCTTATGCAAATGACACATGACAATATATCAATAGATTTGCCCCAATGCATCAACGACCTTCATGTGCTTATGCTTATGGGCTTTTGTTTTTACTCTTGGAGATTAAAGGTTCTTGTTTTTGCTCTTAAAGAGGTTGAAGGCTTTTGTTTTTGCTCTTGAAGGTTGAAGGTTCTTGTCTTTGCTCTTAGAGAGGTTGAAGATTTTTGTTTTTGTTTTTGAATGTTTAAAATTTTTGTTGTTTCTTTTGAATGTTGAAGGTTTTTGTTTATACTTTTGGATGTTGAAGGTTTTTACTTTTACTTTTTGATGTGAAAGGTTATTGCTTTTACTTTTGGATGTTCAAAGTTCTTATTTTTAGTTTTAGATGTTGAAAGTTCTTGCTTTGACTTTTAGATATTGAAGGTTCTTACTTTTGTTTTTGGATGTTGAAAGTAATTCTTACTTTTACTCTTGGATGTTGAAGGTTTGTGATTCTTGGTCTTTTATTTATTTGCATATATTAAAGAAAAATGATGTGAAAATATATTCCATTTTATTTAGAAATTGATTGTACAAGTTTAATTTAACTTATAATGATGAAAGATTTATGAAAGGTGATTTTTTAATGATAATCATGTTACATATGTTTTGTTTTGTGTTTGAACATTTGTGATGACTTTTATTATTTTTATGTTATAGGGTTAAACTTTCATTATATTTCAATTTATCAACATCAAAATTATGTATACAAGGTAAGATTCTTTCAAAAATATCTAAAATTGTAATTTAGTTTACTTCATTATAAGCAAAATATTTGATTCTATTTGCAAGTGTACAAATTATAATTTAAATTGTATACATACGTTGCATTTTAGTGATAAATAAGTTGCATGTTAGTGGTAGTACAATTGTAAACTAATTTTATTCAAGTTGAAGGGATTATTTAGATATTTTTGACATTACAATGTTATGATATGCTATTGATTTCATTTCACATGTGGAACTAAATATAATAACATACATATTTCAAGCAAATAAGGTGGATTGAAGAAATCACATGGTTCAAGTTCCATTTCAACAAAAATTGAAAAAAACATTCATTTATGAAACATAGTGTTGTAGATGACAATATCTGATTATTATGGGTCATCATTTTTATGATCTAACCTTTTGTTTAGATAGAGATTTTTTTTTGTTATAATAGCTTGGGCATTATATTTATATTCATAGTTCAAATATCTTTTGATAGAAACATTTTCTAATGTTTTTTTGTAATGTATTTTTCAACATGGAATGTAAATATATTTAAAGTTTCAAATTTATTTCATATTTATAAATAGTGATGTCCAATGAAATTCAACATTATCTATTATAATTAGGACAACATGATAATGGTTGTGTGAAGTTTGTATAATTGCATTGTAAGTTGTAATTTAGTTATTTAGTACTACTAAAATCAACTACCATACAATTGCTTTGAAACCCAAACTTAAACACCTAGTTGCAAATTAGTCGCTATATCTTTTATTTTCATTTCATCTTTCGTTGTAAGTTAGTTGCAAAGGATAGGAAAAAAATTCATTGCTCAAATGGATGAATGAAATAATTGAAACATATGTTCGTTAGATTAGTTATAAAATAATTGTAAATAAGTTGCAAAAGATAAGGATATTTAGATTCATTTGTCAAATGGATGAATGAAATAATGAAATAATATATTTGTTGAATTAGTTGTAAAATAGTTGTAGATAAGTTATAAAACATAAGAACATAAATCATTCATCAAATGGATGAATGAAATAATTAAAGATTATATTCATCAAACTAGTTGTAAATAAATTGCAAAAGGTATTAAACATATGTCATTTGTCGACAAATGGATGAAAAGCCATGTTGGCATTTCGTTTACTACATTGGAATGTGCATGAGAATCTAACGCATAGATTAGTTGCAAAAAAATTGCATATAGTTGCATGTGAATTGCATCATATATATGATATTGTATACAACATAGGGTGTCTGCTGCAACTTGTCCATTAGCACTCAAGGCCATATAAATACCATGAGTTGCAAGTGTCCATTGCAATTGGAAAACTCAGTTGTAAAACCCTATATTTTTTCATATTGAAGGGAAGTTTTTAGGTCAAAGGTTGAACCTATCATAAAGGGTAAAGTTGTTCTATGCTGAGCTATTTGTTAGATGATACTTCAAGATATATAAACAAAAAAGGGCACCTTCATAACACTAATTTTTATTATCAATAACATATATTATTAATGGCCATAATAATCATGGATTGTCATCCATCTTTTCATCCTTTTCAATTGGGATCAATGTTCTTTCCAATTTTGTGATGTAGTTCAATTCGCAATCATCCATATGATAATTTAACTAGATTTGTGTTGATTAAAAATATGAAAGTAAACATTTTAAAACATTCTTTTGTATTTTTATTACTTATCATAATTTAATATAGAATTTGGTGATTTGCAATTTTATTTTAGTTTTTCAAAATTTGGCCATTAAAAACCCAAAAAAATTAAATTCTTGCCATTTTGAAAATAATATAAAATCACCAATTGTTGATAATTCACCAAAACAAGAAACATTGCATGCAAGTTATTTTTCCCCCTTTAATTTTATGATACATAACACAAATGGAATTATGCATATGGTGATTTAAAATCAAATTTGACTACGACCAAAATATGAAATAAAAGCATTTAAACGTCCTTTTATATTATTGGCTACATACTTGATGAAAAATTTGGTGATTTTTAAAAAATTCATAATTAAAAATCTTAATTCTTTTCATTTTGGAAAAAAAGTTTGACGTGAGGTTAAGGGATCATTTGTTATCTTTGTTATAAAGCCCCATTCAAGTTCACATGGGAAGTGGGGAAATTTAAACCACAATACCATTGGCATAACACAATAGTGTTTTTTTCTTGATTTTTTGCTTTTTTCCTCCTCAATTAAATTGTTTTTCAACTTACAAAAAAAACCCAAATTTTTCTAAAACAAACATGTGTAAAAGATTTAAATAATCATTTTTTTACAATTAACCATGGAGAAGGTAGCTACATGAACTCAATAAACATAATTTAGATAAATAATCATATTCGTATTATAACTTACACAATATTGTTTAGTTGTCATGTCTTTTACTTTGAAGAAGATAGTGCCCTTATTATTGAGCACTTTAACACATAATTAATAAAGATGATGATTGCAAAATAAGAATTCTTGTAAATAAGTATTTGGATTTTAGAATGAAAACTATTAGGCACTCTTCCATGCATAGATATATGTAATCATTTAATTTAATTTGAATATATTAAGGTTTAATTCAACACTTTGAAATTCTTGGTTTAATCAACAATAGTGTTAGCAAGGGGTTTTGTTTAATGACATGGCATTTCCCAAAGAACAACATAGAACCTATATCATTTTCACATTTACTATTGAAATTAATATATTTATAAAATTGTGCAATGATTCTTACTTTTGGTTTGTTTTCCCCATTTCACCATACTTAAAATTGATCACAATAGGAATAAATTGGCAATTTATATAATCATATACCAAGTTGTGTCACCACATGAGCAATTTTGTTGTAAATTCATGTCATCACATGAGTGATCTAACCAAATTGAAAAGAAAAAAGAAAATCCTTTTGATTATTTGAAATAGTGAATGTGGAATGGCATAGGTCCAAATTAAATATTCCCAAAGCCCCATTCTTCAATTAAATAAATATATATTTTTGGTGAAATACCATAGGAACATGATTAAAGGAAAACCATTTGTTGTAATCACCAACACACCTATCATGAGTGGACTTGTAGCTAAAATGTCAACAATTCTTGGACTTTGTAGAAACAACTCAAATAATATGTAAAATCATGCTAAGTACATGTCTTTCATGATCGTCATAGATCAAATTTGTGAGAAAATAAGATGGAAAATAGTTTCAAAGAGACATCTTCAAAATTGATTAAAAAAAAACTATTGTGTACACATGTTTAAAATTGATTACCATGGTGCAATATCCATTGCCATTGAAACTTTGATACATGGGAATGGTTCTCAAAGGGAAATAATAAAAGCCCATCATTTTATATAGGAAAACCATTGTTCCTAGTTTTACAATATATATTTGAATTTTTTTTTCCTTCTTTCATTTAAAAAAAGATACAAATATGATTCATTTAGTGTCTTCATTCATTGGTGGTGAACAAGGGGTGGAAATTGCATGTTATATGATTTTGTTTCATCAAACTTCTTTAAGAAAGAGAAAGAATAACCAAAGACAAAACGTAACATTCTTTTTTAATGTTCAAATAAAGAATTATGAACTCAATATCAACCTTAAAAATCATCTTTCATAAAATTATCTATCATAGGTGATTTGTTATCTTTTCCTTTAACCTTTGGGCTTGTTATTATTGAATTGTATGCGATGTAACCCTTAAAAATCTTTGTCCAATAGATTGGTGTGGCCAAAAATGAAAGAGAAAGGGACATTTCTTGCCCATCTTAGAATAGGTAGTGACTTCTAATCGTTGACATGATACCACTTCACACCTCACTTCCATAAAATAAATAACAAAACTCCAAAACTAAACACAATATTTCAAAACTTTGTAACAAAAATAAAGCATCTGACATGAAGTTCACTTCCATAAACCTTCATTGAAAAAATATGGATATGTTGACAAATTTATATAATAACCACCAGCAACCATCATTTTTCCCTCCATAAATCTCTAGTAGATCTCAAATAATATCTAATCACGTCCTTGAATGTGAATATAGTGCACCAAAACACTATTGGATTACTTTTAAAACTTTCTTTAACATGCGTCACATTCCCGTGAATGCATCCAATAATCATAACAACACATTTTGGGTTTTGTGACTAGCCTTTACAACTACATACTAATCAGAAAGTACACATGTGACTAGTGACTAGTGAATTTCTAACCCATGTCATTTCACCCATTTAGTTGCAAAGGACATTCGGTTACAAAGTTCAATTGTTTTAATGATTGGGATTTTGAAAATTTCTTGTAATAATGAAATTCCATGTCATCATTAACCTTGGTATCATGTGTAAAGTGCATACCATCTCAACTTAATTGTTTTATTCGATTAAGTTTTACAAAAGATGTTTTGATGGTTGGATGACATGTGTTAAAAATCTATAAACACGTTATGAATCATTGCACAAGACCAAAAGTCAACTTAATTTAACCCATGTAGCTAGCGTAGCCAAAAATCAATCTAGTTAACCTAAGTACCTATGTTAAGCAACGTAGGTTACCTAACTTAGGTTAGGTGGCCTCGATGAAAAACAAACGTTGGACTCGTAGCCTAAGAAGCTTAGACTAGGTTATGTAACTTAAACCAAATGGCCTAGGTATCATATGTTACAAGAATGAGGATTTGAACCCTTCACCTTCACTTTGGGGTTCAAGTCCTCATCCATTGCACAACCACATTTTTTTATAATAGTTATATTTAACACAAACTTATAAAGTTCAAAATTTTTAACCTTGAATTAACCTTGGCCACCCTAGGTTGACCTATGTCAACCTACCTACTACCTATCAACTTAACCTAGACTTCCCTAGGTTGACTTAAGATGAGTTACAACCTATACTACTTACTAACCTAGCCTAGGTTAACCTAGGCATTCTTAGGCTAAAAAGAAAACCAAAGATAATTATGTCACATTTAATTACATCATAGTCGCATTTAATCACATCATAGTTATATCTAGTCCCATCATAATCACATCTAGTTGCATAAACTTGAGGTGGTTACAAACTTGATAAAATATCTTATAATGAAACTACCTAAGTTGACTTGGCAAAAAACCTAAAGCTAGGAACCTATAAAAGCTTACCTAAGTTAACCTATTAGTAGGGTAACCTATTCTAGGTATATTTAAACATACTAGATGTAGTAAATTTCTTAAGTCTAATTAAGTAACTTATAAAATAGTATATATTACGAAGTAGTTTTTACTAAGTAGTTTACATACATAGGTTAACTTAATATGTATGTTAACCTAAGCTAGTGTGTTAAATAGTTAAAAAATCATAGAGATGTGCCACCTTTTTCAAAATGACTATTAATATTGTAGTTATAAATTCAAGTTAACAATAGATTGTTTAGTACACATACACATGCATGTGAATTCATGACTTCAAAAACCTCATGGCCCAAAAAAATTATGGCATGCCATGACAAATATTGGTGCCATAAATTCAAGACACACAAAAACTTATGGTGTCACAAAAAATCATGGACTGCCATGAAAATTTGTGACACCTTGTTGCCAAATGGCATGCCATGTCATCATCACATGGAAGACCAATTCATTATTAATCACAAAGGACAACAATACTTTCAACTAACTAATAAATGACATTAATTCATCAAATCAATGACATGAATCATGATGCACAAAGTTAATGTCACAAGTCATGAGGTGTTGCAATTATTAGTCAATCTCATTGCCATGTGGCATGCCACATTAGCATCGCATGACCATAAGTTGTTATTATTCATCAAAAGTTGCAAGAATCAATGATTTATTCTTACCTAATTTTGGATGATTAAAAATACATCAAAAATACATTTTTGAAAATTTGATATTTGTGTGAAAACCATCAAGTCATGATGTTGACTATAGTTGCAAAACCATAATGCCACGTGGCACCACAATGTCCTTTACAACTAGCAGACATTAATATGAACTTGTAGTTACAATTGTGGTAAAAAAGAAACAATAGTTGTTTTATTAACCAGTTATAAAACCCAAGATGTGTTATTGTGAATAGATCATTAGTCATAGTGACCTACCCCAATTGGAACCTTCTTGAATGTGTTTTTTAAGGTGGAAGTTCATGTTTGGTAGTAAACAATTATCATTTTTCTTATGACTATTAGTCATAATGACTTACATTTGCAGTTCACATTTATTTACACTACTCATGTAAGTAGGTAAAGAATAGGTAGGTGTGTTGTAGCCTACCAACCTAGACTAGCTAATAAGTTACCCTATCTACCTAGATTATAACTTAGTTAATTTCCTTACCTAGCTTAACCAACAAGGGTGAATGCACATTACGGTCTACACAATTTGAAGGAAAATCGAAAATACATATGGTATCAAAAGTAACTACACATAAGATATCATTCATTTTTAATTATTCTAAAAATCACATATAAATGATTTGGGCCTCAAAGAATATTTTCTATAAAATGAAATTTCAAAATGTTTCAATAGACAAACCCACCACATGAGAGTTGGTGATTAATGAAAGAAGAAAATTACATGAAGATATGTGAGGGAAGAAGAATAGTTGATTTGTTTCAAGAGCCTTGATAACATTTGGTGGAAAATTATATATTTCAAATGGTTGATTGGGGGATCCACTTTTAATGGTTACATGTGGGATTCACAAATTATTTTAAATGCCTTTATAAGGAAATTAGTTGCAACAATTTACATAAAAGCTTTTGTTTTTGCAAATATTGATCAAATATTGTCTTCAAATTATATTTTTCTTTTGATGAGGCTCTTGATTGATAGGTTAAATTCAGTTTTTAGCTTTAAAAAACTAATTAGCTATTAAACAATCTACATTCTTTATCTTATGTGAGATGTAAGAAGTTTTAAAAGTTGAGAAACATTTTCAAATTGTTTCAACCTTTTAAAAAACTCTTGATAAGCTACTAGATTAAGCTTAAGATATGATTCTATCGCACAAATGTTCTAGTAGGTGTAAGAAATAGTGTTTGGTATAGGAACTATTTGCTACTCAAAAGTTATGTGGAATCTTTCACAAGGATGTTACTAAAGTAGGAAGAATAAGTTTAAAAACACAAGTGATACTTTCAATTTGACACTTGTAATAGTATAACAATTGCAATTTGATTCAAAATTAATTATCTAACTACTTTTACCATTTACAACACCTTGCTATACCTATGAGAACTTCTACAAGTGCTATAGAAATGATCTTTTATGAAAAGAATATGAATTCTACAAAAAACCAATAACACAACAATCACAAAGGCACATTGGTCCTAGATGGAAAATATGCTTAACAAATACATAAAAATATAAAACATTTGTATTCCAACCACCTCACAATATAATTGCATGATTTCCTACCAAAAGTTCTAATTACATGACCTCTTACCAAAAGCCCTAATTGCATGACCTCCTACCAAAAGTTCTAATTACATGACCTCTTACCAAAAGCCCTAATTGCATGACCTCCTACCAAAAGCTCCTCACCTTCCTTGCTTGGTGCTAACACAAAGACTCCATCTTTAAACTCTTACTATCAAACCTAAATGGTTTCTCTTTTTCTCTAATTCACATATCCACACACATCTTCCATAGCCAATTATTCAAACATTCAAGGTTTGGTGGCACATCACCCTTTTGTCTAAAACTCATGGCTCCACTCATATATTGCACTAACTCCTCCATTAATTTCTTTATGCCTATTAACACAATGCTTTGCTATTCCACCTTTGCTTCTTGTATGTAAGCAAGCCTAGTAATTACCTAGATAACATTCTAAATCAACAATAACTATTCCTATATTTTATTTAATGTCTATATGAGTTCATTTGCAGTGAGTCATATTGGTGAATGTATTTACATGAGTCAAATATCTATGTAGACTTTATAAATCAATATTCATCCTAAGCCATGTAATAGGCGTGGAAATTATGGCCATTCTAGATAAATTAAATTAGGCATTAATCAAGATTAATGTTTCATGCATAGGTGTAAGCATTTTGGGGACAAAACCATTTTTCATAGAATATTTTGATCAGTCATAGAACTGAAAATATATTTATGAATGAACCAGTTTTAGGTCATAAGGGCTCCACGATGGGAATGTAAAAAGAAGTGTAATTTGAATTCAGAAAATATTCACAATTAGAAATTAGAGTGACACTTTAATAGAAGTCAACTAAATTTCCCTTTAAATTGGTATAATTCTATTATTGCATGTAAAAATCAATAAGGTTTAATGAAACAAAGAGCATTTTTTTTTTCCAAAATTTTGAGTATCTAAGTATCCCCTAGTATTATGTTTGATTGGAGATTAGAAAGTTGACACAAAAATTGAGTTCAATAGGGGAGAAGTGAACATACTTGGAACAATTGTTGGCACTCAAACATCAAAGGTTGCGATTAGATTGGAAGTCAAGAGGAAGGGAGTCCAAATGAGTACGACTATCTTCAACTCAGGTTTGCACATGGTGCCACACAATGGATCAAAACATGACATTAGTTTTGTTGGAAAGCCCACCTTTGTCGCCCTTAGGAATGCACTTAAGCCAACCCAGCATTTTGATAACCTTGAAGCACCTGAAGAAGTGCCAATTGCACAATGTAGGTCTAGGTGGGGAGTTACAGGCCTGCAAATGGCTACATGAGAAGCCATAGCCACTTCCATCACTTCCATCTGGTTCTGGTTCTAGAATCGGGTCCGCTTTAGTTCAGGTTCCCAAAACTGGGTCTGGTTTTAGACCTGGTTCCAGAACTGGATCTAAAATCAGACCCAAGTCCTGGTTCTACTTTTATTAAACTGGCAGTTCTAACTCATCAAACCAGGTAACCGCCCAACACTGGTGCAGACACACCAACACACATGTAGGTGAAGATATGACAAAATCTGAAGTCAGGACTTATATAAGGATAGTAGCTTTGCAGGACCTAGAATTTAACCACACATAAACCTGACCGAATTTTGTTTTGGGGGGCTACTTGCAGGTACATTACAAAAGCATCATCTGCCAAGTTCCCCCTAGCCTCAAGCACCTTACAAATTTATTAAGGTGTCTCCAGGGTCATAGATTCAAATCATGTACTAGTTTTCTTATGTTGAGGAAGTGTAGGTGACATGGGGATTTATATTGTTATGGGGCTTCTGAACTCAGGTTACCACACCCATTTACCATGCCCTAAACACAAGCTCCTAAACCCTAAAACCCAAAAAATATAGCCCCAGGCTCTCAACCTGCCCTTTCTGAAAACCCTCAAACTAAGGAGACTTCATTCTAGAAACCCTTCATGTGCACAACACATGTAGTAGATACAGGTCCAAGTTCAATTAATGAGGGTAGTTTAATTATTAGAAACCTCTGTAATTCCAGTGAATCAGGATCCAAGTTCATTGGACCTGGTCATAACCAATCTAGTAGACTGCTAGTTGCTTCCAACTTAGATGGACATTCAGTTGCAGGTTCAAAGAACATGGACATGGTTTTGGGGAAGTGGTTGTTGCTGTAGTAAATGGCAACTGAAGTTGATTGAAATGCCTCTGAAAGCACCACAAGTTGCCATCTACAAGGCAGTCAAAAGTGCAGGATTCTAAACAAGGAACTGGAAATTAGGGTTTCCAGCTGATCACCCTAAGTGGTTTCCCCCCCCCCCCCCAAGTGTATAAGCTAGTTGTTGAAGTACTTCTAAGTATAGGGCAAGGGCTGTTCCCTGGGACCTCCCCTAATTTGAGGGCCTTAGCCTTGAGGGTAGTACCTTGACGACGGTATAGGCCCAAAAATTAGGGTATGCCTGTTGGAGCAGGAGGGCGGTACCTTGACAGTATAGACCCAAAAATTAGGGTACGCCTGTCGGAGCAGGCCTTCCCCTGTGTAAAGCATGAAAGGCTTTTTTAGTTCAAATGGCAGAAGGTCTGCATGTGATCAGTGGAAGACTCCTTCAACTTAAGAATGAATCTTCCGTGCACGGAGGTGCATTCAAATACAAAGCAAAAAAAACCTTGGAATGCTTTACGAATAAAACGAACTTATAGAGCACTTGGATCAAGGATTCTCTGAAACTAAAGAAGATTGGCCAATTCTGATTCGCCGTAAACCTCTAGGTGAGATTCCAATGGAGGAGACCAAAATCGACTTGATCAATTTCAGGGTTTATCAGGTTCGAATCTCTACTATGTGATCTTCTGCAGAAAAGATTTTTTTGATAAGAGTGTTGAAGTATGTTCTGGCATAAGACATGCAGCTTTTTTGGTTTGAGGGACCCATGACAGCTTCATATTCGAGAATTGAGTGCGTCTTGTTCTCACATTTGATAGAACCGATCAAAACTTGAGCTTGCAGGGGTTTTCTTTTAAAAAAAAAAGTCTTCACAACTTATGAGACCGGGACTAGTTCAATTTGGATCCATTGGAACAAAGGGTTTTTAAAAAAAAATTTACAGGCGATTTTAAGAAACACACAATGTTATTTGGTATCAATCAACAATGGATTCTGTGAAACTACATGGAGCCCAAGTAAAAGACCAGTATTAATAGTGTGCTGAATGGGTTTTCTCTGGATAAGGATGGTTTCTATGAGCTGTTCTCAGGTATCAGACTCTATTCACCCCTCTCTCTGCCGCTCGAGTACAGTGCAGAATCAGAGATGCAGATTCAAACATGCAGAATCCCTAGGCAAGTGCCGTATTTGCCAACACAATATGCTCATACAGCTACTTTTAACTCTAGTGAAGAAAGTGTGCCCACATGCCAAGGATTGCACATGCCTATTCTGTCTTTTTCAGGCTCTACTACATGAAAGATACTGCCAGGCGGAAATGAACTGCCAAGTGCACCAGATTCGGTCTACAGAACCTGCTGACGTTTCTCACCATGTACTTACGATCCTTTACAATAGGGAGGCAGCACTGGGTGCTGGTTATGGCTCCCAGTTTGCCTAAAGGAGAGTCCTTGAGATGAACACACTGGAAGAAAAGATGAACACACACTTTCTTCCAGTCATTACACACGATAAGCCCTGCGGACAGTGGCATTCCCAGAATTCAACACTGCCCTCAGTGGCTGCCTTGCTTATTTCGGTAATGCCCGTCCATTGGCCTTACTTACCACTTTGAACCCTACATAAGGACCCCCATCACAAATCCTGCCAAGCTCACAACCCACCACCAGGGTCCCTTAGTGACTGCTTGCTTGGCAAAATTGGACACAAGGGCTGCTGGGCTTGAGGCCTGGTGGTGATGGGTAGCAACTAGACTGGTGATGGGTAGCAACTAGACTGGTGATTGCTTGCCTGGAAGATTGGGCACCTTATGCTGTAAGGTTTCTCCTCTCCTTCTCAAACAAAATCATAGCCATCAAGATTTGACCAGATCAGTGAATTTTTGAGTGGTGAAATTTCACCAAAAAAGAAAAATCTAGAAAAAAGAGTGATTAGGGAGGTTTAGAAGTGAGAAACAAAAATAGTCAAAATCGCCAGATTCATATATTTGGTTTTCATTGTGCACCCAAACATTATTCAAAATTTTTACTTTATCTCTGGTTTAAAGCCATATTTGGCTAAAACTTTCAAGGTATGATTGCCAATTTGCCTACAAACCAAAATTCCTCAAAAAGACACTGTACCAAATCTTTACATGGGATGAGGACCTTGAACTAGGAGGCAGTTCTGGGAATTGAGGTCCTACACTTGGCTCCTGTCTTGGGCTGGGCCCTCATTCCAAGAACAGCCCCCATTCTTGATCCTTATCCTACACATCAATGTGCTGATTAGATACTTAGGCAAAAGATCTAAAACATGAATCTTGCTCTAATCACCTCATTCTTTCCATGCTTGATTCTCATGACTCCAGATTCATGCTTGCTTTCCACTGTAGGGACCAACTCTGAAGTAGAGTCCAATTCCCAACAAAACAATAGCCTCATGTGTCCACATAGAAAAGCTGTAGTAGTAGTAGTAGTGAATTCTTATAAATTCGTTTGCAGCTTGATCCAAATCTCGAGAAAAGCCCACTTAATATTCTTCGTGATCTTACTTTACTGCAGCAGCTACAATCCATGCTTGGTTTATTAAAAAAAATTATATTGTCTAGAATTGCTGGTGTATATAATTCTTTTGTCTGAGCAACAGCAAGTGAGTTGCAGCTGGTATCAGGCTGCTGCTGCTGCATGTGAAGAAGCACCCGTACTAGATCACGTGGTTCATGCAGCAGCTGGGGGCACAATGGAATTTGCATTATGAATCTCGCTTTCAGACCTGTTTAGTGTCTTGGATCTGTAATTTCCCTATAGATCCCCTCGAAATCTGTTACACTGATGATTTGCTGCAGCTGAAAATATTAAAGATCTTATAGAAATCTCGCAAAGAAACTTGACAGTCACTGGTCGTGGTTTCTCCACATCTCTCTCTCTCTCTCTCTCTCTCTCTCTCTCACATTCAATATTCAAGTTTGTGGGTGCTTATCCAAATCGTTTACAAGTGGGACTGAGACAACACGCAGCATCTTTGGCTTGTACTTCCTTTTTCTGACACATGATCGTACTCAAGAATCATGGGAGATTCACTAGCTTCGCATGGGGTACTAGGCAATTTACGCCCTAGTCTCTGCTGACCCTTTTATTTTTTCTTTCAGTCTGTTGGAAAAAAGAGATTTGGAACAAGATTTCGGGGTTTAATCATTCCTCTTTCGTGTAGGAGTCTAAACAGTTTGTGGCTCTTCAGATTGAACTTCAGTTGCCCCAGGACAGCATCTCCTCGACAGCATCTCCTCGATGCTAGAGGTACAAGCTTTTGCATCGACTTTCAGCATCGATATCATGCCACAAGGTAGTAGTAGTAGTGATCATCATGTGCAGGTTGCAGCAGCAGCGGATGATGCAAGCGGTCACGTAGAAGTTGTAACCGAAGATGATTCACAATTCGACTCAAATCACCGGCCTGCTGGAGGCAATACAATTATGCATATTGCGGAGCTGGAGCCGACCGCATCCGCACACAGCGCGCCCCTCACAACCCCCATATCCGACTGCTTCGACTGGCCTCCAGTGCTGGAGAAACTTGTCCACCTTCAGGGCGCGAACACTTTCTATCTCGTGGTTTTCCGATCCGTGAGAAAGGCTACCGCCGATTCCGAGCTTCTGTACACTGTCGATGCCGCCGCTCAAGATGAGGCTCGCATCAGCGGTGGTCTACTGCAGGTAACAAAACATACGAGAGTTCACAGCAACCTAATGGAAAGCCACTGACATAGGGCCTTGTTTCTTGCTCCAGGACAGTCGTTCTCTATTGACAGGGAGAGTTGCAAGTATGTTGAAACTATGTAATTAATCGTGTTAGCAATTCTAGTAACACATGTTCTCATGAAAGAAAGTACATATGTCAGTCAGTGTATGGTGAGTATTAGTTTGACTCACAGCTCTCAATTGGTCTCAGAGCTCCTCCTGCCATTGGTCAATGCTTGCCCCATAGAGCTGTGAGATGACTCTGAGCAGAGCTAGTTGAACAAACATAATGGAAAGCTGCTGTGAATGAATCTGTGATCATAACAGCCTAATGGAAAGATGTCCTTACAGCTTTGGTTTTTTTGTGGGGATGGTGGTGCTTGGGCCTGAATCTTTCAGTACTGGTATGGGACACTAAACAGACAGAGGGAGTGCTTGGCCATGTGCATTTGGAAAACCAGACAAGATGCCATCAATGCTCTCCACAAGCCTGCTCACAAAATAGCTATGCATCTAGCCAGCAAAATGTATGATACCTACACTCTGGAGAGGTACTGGCTGACCCATACCAAAACCAAGATTGAGCCTTATTATCATCCCCAGTTCCATCTCATTGATAGCATTGGAATGTAGAAGGCCAATTTATTTTTATGTTTTTGCTTGCAGCTGCAATATGAGCTTCCTACACTCCAACAAATTTTACTCCAGGAAAATCAGATCTTCAATGTGACCTAGGAAGTGCCTAGCTACTAGATTGGTTGTATGTATTGTAATGCCAAAAGCTCGGATTTTGACTGATTTGTGGAAACAGTTTTCCTCCTCCTGCTCCTCCTCATCATCTACATGTCCAGCGCTGCTGCGCTAAGATACCATTGCTGACAATTTGGTCATCTATGATCTGTGCATATTTCATTTGATCCATTTCATTGTGTACAGCTTCTGTTAGATCTGCTTCTCTCTCTGAAGCTGGTTTTCACTTTGTGTAAGGTCTTCTTGGTCAGGAAGGACCTCCTTATTCATGAAATCTAAGCTTATGTACAACTTGGCAGGGACCTTACAGTGAAATCTGTAAGGTCCTCCTGAATACAACTTGGCCAGAACCTTATGAAGTTTGTAAGGTCCTGTACACAACTTGGCCAGGACCTTATGAAATTTGTAAGGTCATGTACACAACTTGGCCGGGACCTTATGAAATTTGTAAGGTCATGTACACAACTTGGCCAGGGACCTTATGAAATTTGTAAGGTCCTGTACACAACTTGGCCAGGACCTTATGAAATTTGTAAGGTCCTGTACACAACTTGGCCAGGGACCTTATGAAATTTGTAAGGTCATGTACACAAGATGGCCAGGGACCTTATGAAATTTGTAAGGTCCTGTACACAACTTGGCCAGGGACCTTATTTAATATGTACTTGGTCCTGTACAACTTGGCCAGAACCATATGGACTAGATAACTCGCACATTTTAGTCCAGAGCCTGTTCCTGGTAACCAGCGACCTCTTTCTCGTTAGGTGACATAACTGACTGTTCATAGAATCAAGATGACCAGTGTAATTTGCTTCATGTTCTGGGCATAATTTGTGTGCAATTCAAATTGCTCATCCATGAGTTGGCATAGCTATACGAAATTGGAGGAAACATCTAAAATCCCAGATGAAAATTAGAAACCAAAGTTGGTTTTTGATTGGATGTAAAGGGTACATGCTCATCTACATTGATGAGTATCTCCACAAATAATCATGGTTACTGACAGGTCTAGTAAGTTGCAAACCATGAGAGGGTCACTGGTTACACAATCTGTAACCATGCTGCCCAGATCCAAACAAAAGGCTTCAGATGAGTCATGCAGACTCCATGAAAAGGTATTCAGTTATGAACTGTGAACCCTCCACATTTGTGGACTCCACATTTTCTGTTACAACCAAGGCATTTCAAACCAAGCACATTCTGTAAGATGTCACTTCCAAGGGGTGGGGGGATTAGGGATAAACCCTAAACCATATACACACACAACATTGGTAGTGGCCTAGCAGTGCGAGGGCGGAAGGTCCATGAGGGTTTACAAGATAAGTTAGCAAGTTGGAACCTTGGTAACTCAGCTTGGGTTTAGTTTTGGTTCACAACCACTTGCAAAGTTGCCCCATGACCCAAGTTTGTCATGAATACATGTAGAATAGTGTACATAATGGTGGTTTTATTTGAAAGACGTGAGCACCATTGATAACATGAGCTTGAGCTTGAGGTGGGTTTTTCTTTTTAAAATTCCACTAGCTATTATCACTTTTTTCAAAATGGCAAAAACAGGTAATTTTCAGGTTTTGGAGTTGCCAAATTTCAGACTTCTTTTTTTTAAAATGCCAGATTTTTGTATTAAGGTTAAGTAGGGTAGCAAACAATATAGAAGGATGCCTTCTATATTTTTTCTACTTTCAAATTTTTGTGGTTTTTCTTAGGTTGTGTATTGTAGTTAATGTGAAGACCCCAATTACATTCCTACTGGTGCAATTTAAAATGGTATGAAAATCTTACAAGATCAATGATATAGCCACCTCCTTTGAAGTTAGATATATAGGTACTGTAGTACACCTGGGTAGCTTCAGCATAAATTAAATTATTTTTAATTTTTCCAAAATTTGAAAAACTTTCAGCAGTTTAATATGCTGAAAATTTCAAAAATCCAATCAAAAACACTGCAAAGCATTACTTGAAGGCAGCCAAATTTGAATGTTGGAGCTATCCAACTAAATAGTAAAATATGTGAACCATCTAACCAACCACAAGCCCAATTGGAAAATTATGAAAGTCATTGTGGTTTTATTAAGTATAATTCTTTATTTTCTGAAATTTCCAGAATTAAAAATTCAGGCACCAATTTTTTAAAAATAAAATAAAATAATTATTTGACGCACAATTGCCCATGCTGTCCAGGTACTATGGCATTAGGTTGTTTGTGATGCTGCATTTGAGAAAATACAAATGACAATTAGAGCATCCTCACGAGCACTCTGTATAGTATGTTTTGAATGAAGTACAAATAAGTGTATGCCAATTTGGGGCAATAAAATGGCTTTGAGCAAGTATTTTGGCACAAGATGATGTTGCCCTTTGGAAAGGCACTGCACCAATATAATAACTACTCCTGATTGGAAAGATACAATGAGAATACGTTCAGGTGAGTTTGTTCAAGTAATCTCCTACTGTTTAGGTACTGTCGTGCTAATCGATCAGGTTTGAGAAACAGTAAGTAAACCATCTTGTATGTGAGAAATGCTACTGAAACCCAAATGCCAGAGGTATGGGTGGAGCTGCTCTCAAAGCCATGTATGTCAGAGGATTACTTTAAAATTGTATGCAGGCATTCAACTTTCCCCGGGTCTGAAACATGTCGCCTTCCATGTTCTTGGACACTTGAAAGAAAGGATGCATACAAGCTTGGGAAAGGGACTGAATGCACAATATGTTGGCAGGATATAATATGCATGCATAGGTGACTGGAAAAAGGTAAATGATAGCGTGCAGAGTGGCCAGGTAGCTAGCTGGTCTCAGCATGTTGTCAACATCAGCATATTGTTGATGGCAGCAAGGACTCTTTTGGAAGTATGATACTTTTTTTTTGAAACAATCACCCCATTTCACCTAGCTTGCAGTCTGCATACATGTTAACAAGTTTCAAGTGTTCAATTTTGTCTTTGCAAGGAATTTTTTAATTGTGATTTCTCAAAGGCCCCACTAGCAAAGAGTTAGCAACATTTCCCAAGGCACCCACTATTGTATAAGTCACTGACTTTTCTAAATCCATTCTTCAGGTTGAAAAGTCAGCCTGACTTGATTACCAATTGCAAACCCAAGGCTTTTGTCATTGTACATATGGCCAACTACTTGTTCCCAGCCAATGTGAGAGGAAGTGGAGATAGACATATAGTGATCTTTTGTAGTATAGGGAAAGATCAGAAGCTTGAAATAGTGGATCAGTCACAAATGGTGAGAAATGTTAAACTAAAAAGAGTTGTAAGAATTAAAAGACAAATTAACGACCTCATGGAAAAAGGTTATATTCGTCCAAATAAGTCACCTTATGGTGCCCCCCTTGTCGTTGGTGGTTAAAAAGGACAGGAAGTCGAAAATGTGCATTGATTACTAGGTACTAGATCCACATAGTAGATGGAGACATGGAGAGGACCACAATGAGAACTCGTTATGAATCTTATGAGTTCCTAATGATCTTGTTTGGGCTTTGTAATGCCCCTTCTACTTTCACCACACTCATGAATTCAGCCTTCCACGATAAATTGGATGATTTTTTTATCATCTATATTGATGACATTCACATATATTCCAAGTCAACGAAAAACATGCTAAACACCTAGAATATGTCCTGCAAAAGCTAAAGGATAATGACCTTTATGTTAATAAAAAAAAAAGTGAATTTGTCCAAATGGAAATAGACTTTTTGGCACATGTGTTGTCCCCAAAGGGCATAAGCCGGATCTGAAGAAGGTCCAAGCCATCAAATAGTGGCAAAGTCTAGTGACAGCTATAGGAGTCCAATCCTTCTTAAGATTGGCAAACTTCTATAGGAAGTTCGTAGAGGGATTTTTTACATTGGCCAAACCCTTCACTGACCTCTTCGATAAAAAGTTTTCATTTGAATGGTGAAATGAACAAGAAAAAATGTTTGGGGTGTTAAAAGATAAGCTTTCTACTTACCCATTCTCAAGTTCCCTGATTTTACCAAACCATTTGAAGTACATACCAATGCAAGTGGGTTTGCGATAGGAGGTGTGTCGATGCAAGAAGAACATCCTTTTGCCTTTGAGAATAAAAAGTTTGTTAGGGCCCAATTAAGATGGCCAACTCATGAGAAAGAGTTGTTTGCCATGGTGAGTTGCTTCAAGTGTTGGCAACACTACCTAGGATCGCATAAAACTAAGGTCTTTACAAATAATGTTTCCCTAAGGTATTTCAAAATGCAACCAAAAGCCACCGGCAAACAATTGCGATGGCATGACATTTTGGTGCTTATGGATATCAAATTGATCCACAAGCCGAATAAAGATAATGTCATACCCAATGTGTTGAGTCGAAAAAAATAGTATCAAGATGAAAGGGTTGTGAATATAACCTAGGCCTTCAAAGCCATGTTCATTGGGGAAAGTGATCTTGATAGGAAGTTAAGGGAAGGTTATGTCAAGATCGCCTTCCCCAACATCATTTTGATGAGTTAAGGAATAAATGCAAAGTGAGAGGTATTTTTCTTGAGGACAAGTTGTTGAAATGGAAGCAATTTCGAATGTATGTGCTAGTGGGCAAATTACACACTAAGGTCTTGGAGGAAATTCACAATGTTCCAATGGCGGGATACCAACGTGAAAAGACCACTCACACGGAGCTAGGTAAAAGTTTTTACTGGCCCAACATGAAAAAAGATGTGGAACATTATGTTTGCACATGTGTGAAATGCTAAGGCATGAAGTTGGTGCATAAGAAGAAGTATGGATTATATAAACCCTCCCTATTCTGGATGGTCCATTTGAAAGTATTTCTATGGAATTTATGATGTGTCTCCCTTTGTCGGAAATCAAAGACATTATCTTATTGGTAGTAGATATTTTCTCAAAGGTGACTAAGTTTGGACCAACCAAGACAACAACCACCATAGCAGAAACAACAACATTGTTTTTCAACATGTGGGTAAAACACCATGGTATGCCCAAAGTCATTGTAAGTGATCGAGATGCCAAGTTTGCATTGGAATTTTGGACATTTCTTATGAAGAAGGCTAAGACCAAGCTTTAATTTAGTATGACTTTTCACCTGCAAACCAATGGCCAAACTGAAAGGGTCAATGGGATATTGAATCAATATCTTAGAAATTGCGTGGTCATCGATCATAAGGATTGGGGTCATAAGTTCGATTTAGCAAAGTTTTGTTATAATTGTACCAAACATTAAACAACTCACATGAATCCATTTGAATTAGCATTGGTAATGAAGGTAAAATAACCTTTGGACTTAATTGTCCCATGTACGATGGGATATCATAAGGATGGTGGCAAAAATGCTGAAATCATAGTAGAAGAGTGTAAAAAGTTGAAAGCTCGTGCTAAAAAGCTCTTGGAGGATGCCCAAGCAAGGTATGAAAAATAGGTTAATAAGTTTAGGAGGGAGATCCAATTTGAAGTTGGTGACCTCGTGCTGTTAAACATCTAGGATTTTAAAATGTTTGAAGCCTTGGTAGTTCATTTCATTATTAAATATGCAGGACCTTATAAGATCACACATAAACCCCATCCGGATGTGTATACGTTGTTGTTACTAACAACTTTTTATAGTGCATCCTATGTTCCATGTGTCTAAATTAAAGTCATTTAAGGCATCCAATGACAAGAGACCGGAAAGGAAACATGAATATGACAAAGGGTTTAATGTCATGGAACATTGGATCACGATAGAGATTAAATGCATCTTAGATGCCAAACAAACCCGGAGATGTGGTAAAGAATACCTCATTAAATGGAAAGGGTGCCACCCTAAGGAAGCACAATGGGTAAGTTTGTCCCATTTAAACCATCTTCCAAAAATGGTGGAGAAGTTTGAAATGGAAAAGAGACATGAGTTGGGACATAAGAAGTCCCATAAGAAACAAGTGATTGGGATAAATATCCCCTAGAAAACCTAAGCATTGATAGGGACATCAACCTTTAAAAGTGGGGTGAAAAGCTTAAGGAACCTCAAATTTTGTGCAAAGAAAAGTATGCATAACCCAACTTGGGAAGAAACCAAGTTAGGAAGGTCTTGTTGTGCGATAGGTCCAAAGAAGGAAGATGTGGTTGGGAAGTTTTGGTGATGGTAGCCTACGAAATGGACCTTGGGGGTTGAATTCATTGCAAAAAATCCTTAATGGGTTCAGTCAAGTGAGATTAGGGTTGTGATGCATGCGAATTAAATAATTTTCCTTTCAAATGAGAAATAAATATTCCACTGCATGGAATCATGACCCATGTCCTTTTAAGGTGAAGAAGGTTTGAACTACAGAAGTTCGATTCAACACAATCTGCTAGCTCGTTAGTAAGCCCAAGCTTGATGTGGTAATTGAGATTGCCAAGTGGGACCCTAGACACGGATCCAAAAGACAAAGGAAACCCTTATTGTCTAATCTCATGTGTTGGGATTGCCCAAAGGAAAGTAACATTGCATGTGTGGAAAGTCATCACAAGTGATGGCGCAATTAAACACGAATGATGTCTAAGACTTTTCCTATGCTAAGTTTAAATGGTTAAGTGTAAAACAAAGACCAAAGGTTGGGGAGTAGCTAACCCAAAGAAAATTTGTCAGTATAAGGCTTGTGTGGATAGGGGAGGGCACTTGTCTAATAGTGTTAACAATGATGTTAACCTCTTAAAGTGGGGGTGAGTGACATGCCCTTTCAAATGAGGCCTCACACTAAAACTGCCCATGGTGGGGCACCATGGCGATGTGGGAAGTTGTTAAGCCGGTGGATTAAGGTTTGATTCCCCAATCCGTCTAATGGGTTCAAGCCAAAAGGTTACGAACATGGATTAAAGGGATTCTTAAATGGGATCCCAGATAAGCTATGTGCTTATCCATTTTGTGAGGGTTTCAAGAGAGGGTTTTTCCTCAACCTGTGCCTTAGAAGCAAAAAGGGTTGACTCGGTGTTCATTTCGTCACCCACTTTGGGCATTCAATGTTAGCCCAAGGGGAGTAACTTAGTGTTATTCCTGGGTGGACCAAATTGGTTAAGTGCGACAGGACTCGAAGTACTTAGCTCACTAGCTTGCCTTAAGGTGCAAAACGAAAAGGACTTGAATCAAAGGGAAGTCCACTCATAACAACTAACTACCTAGGTGGTTAATTAAGGAGTCCAAGTCTTGTAATGGGACTTAGTTCTAGCAACTAATCTTGTGTGTCTTGGATGCGAAGGTAATTAGGTGTTAGGAGTGAAAAATGAGGAGCTTGTCCCAGAGTTTGGAGGTGCAAGGCACTAGTTCAAGCAAAGGGTTGTGCTAATATTCTTTGTTTTTTTGATAAAAACAAAGATTATTGGCTCCCCAACATAATCAGATTATAATTTAAAATCTTAAATGCATTTTACCCTCTAGTCAAATCCAAATGGAAATTGATTAAGATGAAGTTTTTCAAAAAGTTCAACATAGGATTGTTGAATTTGTCGAAAATTTTAGATCGGCAAATATTAAAACGCAATAATTGTTGTATCACATATTTTGAAGTGGGAACACAAAGCTTCAAACGACAACACACTTGGCCATTAATCCTACAAGTTCATCATCTTTTGCAAGCTCCTTTAAGTCCTAGTTGTCAACATCCTCCTTTAACATGTCGTGGTCATCACCAAAAAAAAAAAAAAAGAAAAAAAAAAAAACCAAAAAAATTGAACTATCCCTTGCACAAGTTGTTGAAATATTAGAATTTAGCATGTATTGTTAGCTAAAAAAATTAACTTGAGGTGCCAAAATTAATTCAATTTAACACAAGGCTATTAATTATTACCACAAGGTAGGGCATAGAGTTAAGATCTTGTGTACAAAATTAGTAGTACTATAGTACAAGGCCAACTCAACACATGTTTGTTGAATAATTCATTAAATTTGAAGATTGCACGTTGAAAATATGAATATTTCCATAGATTTTTTTTTAATTTCAAAAAGTTTTGCACTTTTAAAACAATAATTTTTGAAAATTTTAGCATGTTTACAAATTACTTAATTCACATTGAAGTTGCCAAGGTACTATGGTATTAATATTTAAAGGTCCAATAAAGTTGATTTAAACTAATGGATGATCTTATGTGAGTCCTATAGGCAACTACCATAATACCTTGACCAGTTCGACACTAATTATATTATTTATGATTTTTTTGAATTTTTAAATAATTGTTACATGATTGTGTTGAAAGTTTTGAAAACTTTAGTTGTCACTCTGGATTTGTCATAATCTGCACATCTTTAACAAATTCATACATGGGATCAAACCAATCGTAGTGGCTACTGCTGCTTTTTGTTAAGGGTGCATCAACAAGCTCTACTAGGACATAGACTACAAAGCGGAGCCAAATATTAGCGTGGAAGCCCATGCTAAAAGTGCCTACAAACTAAACTACAGTAGCTCCTACTTATGGTCACTGTGCTTGGATCATTGGAGATTGAAACTTTGTAAGCACCCCTTCTTTTAGCCTTGAAACACAAGTAACATAGAACCTACGTAGAGATGATGAAAATGAATTCCATGAGGAGGACAAAGTGCTTTCTCTTATGTCCTCTCTTATCAGCTTTTGATTCCCATTTCTTCTACTATCAAAAGATCAAGAAGTTCTTTTCTATAGATTGTTTTTTTTTTCTTCATCTTCTTTTCCTCCATGGCTAGAAGAAGAAAAATGCAATAGCGTAGAATAACCTTCCTTTGAGCTACTATATGCAAAGCTTTATTGGTGTTGGAAGACAATTAAGAAATGTCATCAAGGAAAAAAAAAACATGGAGATTCCAAAACTTCACGATATAAAAAACCCTAAATAATTAAAAAATGTAAGAAATAAAATTATTGAGAAACTTGATTAATCTTGGATGATCTTCATCTTTGTCAAAATGTTAAAAAATTATTTAATTTTTTTGACAAAAGTATGAATTAAAAAAAAAATTCAATTGATTTTTTAGAAATTATTTAAAAATTTGAAAATTGATTGTTGAATTGGCCAAGGTACTACGGTATGTAATTTAATCACATGATTCTAAGTCGTGATAGGCTTCTCAAGGGCATGTCTTCAAATTAGGCAATGCAAAGGAGGTTTGAACCTTCCTTTAAAGGTGAAAATTACCTTTGTTGGTATTGGCCTATGTGATGGGTTTAAGTGCAATTATTTTAGAGGGATTTGGAGAAAAATTTAAGGTACAAGCTAGGATTCATTCTATTCACATATGGGATCTCTATCTATACTTGCTTTTAAACCAATTTTCACATTAGGTATTTGTAGGTTAATATGTATGACTATATGGCAATGTAGTCATTAAATCTATAGGTGTTATGATTTTTTGAGATTTCTCTTGTTGCATGAAATAGATAGATAGGGGGTGCTCCAATTCCCTATTGCTTTAATAATAGGGAAATGTGGGTTAAAACCAATGTCGGCTAGACAAAACTCCACCCTCACATCCATACCCCCTCTAGCTTTTCACAAGTTTAGGTTTATGGTTTATTTGAAACACCAAAACCTTTTGTGGCTTTTACTTTCTTTTTCTTTGTTGGAAAGAATAAAGATGTTTGTGATTTTTTTGTGCATCATATCATTACCTTTTAGGTTCTTTTGAAAGTGATGTTGGCAATCAAAATGGGGTTTTGTTAATGTTCAATTGCACATGAATGCATGACATCACCAAAGGATCATAAACATATAGACATTCTAAAAGAAGCTAAGCAATATGCACCTTTGCATCTTTGTTTTCAATTTCCATGTTTCTTTCAATTCATTACATCATTGTGAATTTTTCTAGTGCTTTCATCAGAGCTTTGGTTTGAGGGAGAGAAAAATAAAATTCCAAAGTCTATATTCAAAGTTACAAGACTCCAAGGTTTTTTTTCATTTCAGTGTTGTTGTGAGATTTTTTTGTGTTTTTATCATGTAATCTTCATTTGAGGGAAACATAAGAAAGAAGAAATAACTCCAAAGTTTAGAATCAATGCTTCAAGAGTTTAAGGTTTTTTGTCACTTCATTGGCATCATGGGCTTTTTTTTGTGTTTTTTTCATAACCTTTATTAAAGGGAGAATGAAGAAAAATCAAAGAACTCTAGAGGTTAAAAGTTAGAATTAGAGTCCAAGTGTCCTAGGTTTGTTTTTACTTCAATATCATCATGAGATGTTTTACTCTTTTGCCATAGCCTTCACTTAAAGGAGAGAAAAGAAAGAACTCCAATGTTTGGAATTAAAAATCCAATGGGGTATGTGTTCTTCTTTGAATTCACCAAATATATGAGTAAAAAATAAGGTTCTATACATCGGGTGTTGGGTAAGAATTATAAATTAAATAGTTCAATAATAGGATTATGGCTATTTTGGAAACCAAGATATAATTCATATAGGCTATACATCCATCCTTTGATATTAAAAAAAAACAAGAAGTCTTGTCCTTTGCAACCTCTTTCCCGTGCAATTTAAATGTTTGATTTTACTATAATTTGACAAATAGTAGAACTTTGCATTAGTTCCTAGAGACAAATGAGTGAGGTTGTGGAGTTCACTATGTTGTTCATTAGCATGGAAATTATTATTTTTAATATTTAAAAATGTGACAAAAAACCACATTCCCAAACCACAAAAATGTTATAATGGCTTTTTCCATGTTTTGTCCATAATTAATGTCATTACATATGTGAATGCATTCATGCATAACATGTTATTCTTATTATCAATATGCCACACTTTTTGCCCACTAAAGTATATATGCACTCCAAATTCACATTAACTGGTTTAATTAACATTTCTTGAATTAAAAATTAAGCCCAACAAAGATATTATTTGATATGATGATTATTAGTAGAATGAGAAATTATGTTTAAAAATAGATTGGGGTTATAGTTAAAGAGAGGAAATATGTGAGTTGAGAGGGAAGTGAATGACTTGTCAAAGATGATATCCTAGCCCAAACAACTAATTACAAATATAGTAAAAATGGCCAAATTTCTATACATGGCATTCAATGTGTAGCCATAAATATAAAGTATTGATTAAATATTTGTATTTAATATCTAGTTTATAGCTAGATTTGGCTAAATATTTGTACTTGTGATTGACATTTTTTCCATTTTTTCCTATGGATGATTGCCATTTAGGCTACATAATTTTCTTAAAAAACCTTTTTGTAGAATGTCAATTCAAATTAAATATAATTCATTTTTTAAAAAAAATCCAAATATTATGATGCCACTTGCAATAACTCTTAAAATAAGAGTTATACATATGCTTTATACATTGTAAAATAATAATAATAATAATAATAATATATTATTTTAAAACACTTACAATGGTAGAAAATATTTTAAATAATTTCACATGAGTAATAGTTGTAATGATTTTAAAAACATGGATGGAATGTATTTTACAACTAGTTATTGCCCCCCCGCCCCCCTTGCCCCCCTCCTTTTCCATGTTTTTATTTCCCTCATACGTTCTCATATGGTTCCTTAGTTCATCATTATTTATGTGAATTTCAAATTTGACTTTATCACTTAACATGGACATGAAAAAACACATGTTAATGTGCTATCATGTGTCTTTTCATGTCCATGTAAATGGGTAGGGAAAAGAAGTGAGGTAGTTATTAGGAAAGAAATAAGGTAGTTAGGAAGATATAATGCTAATAGTTGTTTTGAATAATAATTACAACATTACATAGTTAAGCCTTTTGAAGCCATAGACTTTGGATAAATCTAGTGAATAGACTCATGAACATATTACACAAGTTGTTTTTAACATATTATTAACCTAAAATTTTGATTTATCATCAACTAAAAAGTCTATGTACATTTGTGCATATAAACAAACTTTAAACATTTTTGTGAAATTTGGCCTTTACATTTACCATTGCCATAAAGATATGATTATCCACTTTTTGTTAACTCAAAGTTCACTTGTAATTAGGGAGCCTTTTAAAAAGCTTTGGACCTAGTGAATGGGCACATGGAAACCTCCATAGAAGCTTCTTTGAGCTAGGTCCCCAAAGGGGTATAAATAAAAATATGACATTTAAAATGAATGATTATAATGTCACATAACCAATGATTATTGTAATTTTTTCAAAAATTTAACTAATTCTTTATGTTGTCATTATTTTTGGGTGTGATTAGAGTTTTTAATTTTTTCCCATTAATCCAAAACTTTGAAAAATATGTTATACAACCAAAATATCCTTGTCAAAATTTAGGGTGTAAGCAAGATAAAATAGGCCAATTGGTCATCCCTACTAACAAATAAAAGTAGATTTGGAATCTTTTGGATTTTGGCATTTTAGTCATGCCATAAATTTTGGGAGGTACTTGTCATATTAATTAAAAAATATATGGTTATTTTAAAGGTATGTTATTACTCTCACTAATTTATTTTTTTACTGCAAGTTTATTACTTTGGCTGATATTGCACATTTTCCAAATCAAATAATTCAAATGATGTGTTTCTAATTTTTGAGCCATTATGCACCTTGATACACATTTTTTGGGATTTGAATTTTGGATTATGATTATGTGAAGCCTTTCAGAAGTAAATTTTCCATAAACCTAAATTTGGCATATAAAACATATTTTTTGATGTGATATTAAAGTGCATTGCATGTGCTTAATTCATTAAATCATGTTTCAAACCCTTTCAAAATTCAAAATATGAGTGAAATTTTCAAACTAGTTTTTTAACCTACTTTCAATCTACTTTTTCACAATGTGACCAACTAGCAAATTTTGCAAACTAGATTTAAAATAATTTAAAAAGAAGGCTGATACAACTTTTTGAAACTTTCAAAAACTTCAACATATCACATTTGATGCCCTCATGTAGTTCAAAAGGACAATCTCATAAGGCATCACCTACTTTCTAATCTACTTGTCATAAATTCTTGTTCTTTTCAATTGAGGACTACTTTTTTGGCCTACCTTTTAACAAAGATTTTGAATTCAGATTGAATTGAATCAACTTTAAAGGTTGTATGTTAATTCAAAATAAAAATATTTTGTAAAAATAATAAACTTGATTTGTTCAAAATATAATATTTTCAATAACATTTTTTGACACCTTAATGTGAATTTTAAACTATAATTATTCTTCTAAATACATTTTTGAATAAGCTTTGAGACCATGTGTTTTTTTTTTTTGTTTGAATTAATTTTGTAAAAAAAATCAAAGAGAAAATTGCTAACAAGTTTCTAGAAATTTTGTGAGCCTTTTATTTTAATTTTTTTCACAATTATAATTTTTTCCCCCATTTTTATCAATTGCATGCACTAATATATGGCTTGAAGTTTATTTTGGAATTTAAAAAACTGAAAATTTTTAATAAATGTTTTTAATTAAAATAGCCCCTTCAAAAATCAATAGCCCTAACTTTGGAAATTGATAACTAAATGATACTTACTCAATTAATTGTCTAATAAAAATCTAAAAATAGAATGAATTTCAAATTACCTTAGGAAAACAATTCCCAAAAAAATTCTTAAATCATGTTTGAAATTTGTGTTCTTAACCAAAAAGTTCAAGGAAAGGTGGATATCGTTACATTCCTGAAACTTTTTTTAAATGCAATGATTAAAAACATCAAAATACAAAATATTCTTGATATTATTAGAATTTCAAAATATATGGAACCTAATAAATGTAATCATAAAAAAAATGAAAAAAAATTTAAATGTTTCCTATGATTTTTCAAAGTTTGATGGGTTTAAGAAAATCAAGGTGTAACATTCCTAGTGGTCCACCCAAGGGTGTTTTTGCCCATACACATGAATATATATATTTAAATGACATGCAATTACAATGATGGACAACACATGGCTAGGATCATTGGATGCCACATGGTTGGATTTCTTGAGATTTTAAAAAAATTGGTACTAATTCCCTTGGATTTTTTTTAATTTAAAAAAAACCTTGACATGTCAAAAATCAAATTATAAATAAAATTATGAAATTTCTTAATGCAACATGAAAGTACCCAAAATGATGAAGCATGGTTCCATTAATAATGTCTTACTCAACTAGTCTTTTTGCATTACAACCAACTAGGTTAAAAAATAATGAAAAATATATGTTTTTAGTATTATTTGACTAGATTTTGGTGATGGAAAAGGATAAGATTTCTTTTTATGAAAAAATTAAAAAATATATAATGTATGTATTAAAGTTTTAAATATTAGTTGTTAATAAGTTTAATTAATAATTTAGTAAATGAATTGGTACTAGTAAACCAACTAATAACCGAACATGCAAAAACATGAAATGAAGGAACACACTATTGGCAATTGAATCATTTTGAAAAAATCTTACACTTTAGATGATTATTTTGTTTTGTTACTAATTGATTACCTAGTTGAAAGTTATGTTAAGTAATATGGTATCTTGGGAAAATAGTAGTCTTATCACATATTTTTACCATGTTCAATTGCATCCTTGTCACTCCTGATGACTTCAAGTATTAAATTTAAATTTTAAAATAAATGGGTGAAAATCCTTTAAGGTGACCAACTAGGATGAAAAAGACCTAGTTTTTACTACAATCCTTTTTTCCTTATATATTTTGATCCCCATCAAAATTAATGAGTTCAAAAGTGTCAATTATCTCATAAGTACCATGGATATTTTAAACCATTATAATTCTAGATTTCATCCTAATCATCAATAAATGTGTTTTTACATGATAAAAAAAATTAGATAAAAAATAATAAAAAAAGTCACGCTGTGATTGGATTTTGGTACACCTTAAAAAAATTGGACCCAAATATAAAGTATGAAAATTGGATGCAAAAATTATATAATTAAATTTAAGACAACTTAAATATGTGCATATTAAAAAATTAGGTAATAATAGAATGGGGAAAAAATAGGTTCATTCACATAATACCCCCCAAACAATACCTAGTTTGACATAAATAATGCAAAGTTTTAACATTTAATGTCCCCCCCTAGCCTCTAGGTCATAACTCCAAGGTCTTAAAGTTATTTTTCTTATTTCATTTTCACCATGGGAATTTTTTGTGCTTTCACATTTGTGAAGGTTGCGGTAGTTTAATGTTTATTGCAATTTTTCCTCAACTTTTTGTTGATGGATTATTTCATCTAGCCGTTATAATTTATTCTTAAGACTAGTTCCTACATATTAATGTTTCATATTTGTAAGGAGCACAAGTTCTTTAAGTCTCATCAACATGGATGTTATAATTATAAACCATGTTACTTTAAATTTACTTCTTTATTTGGATTGGTAGGATGTGACTTGGCAATAGTAGCATCAAAAGTTACATGTGGTGTATATCAATGGAAAACAACAATTTGAACTTGTTGAAGAAGTAGCATATGTGTTTGGAGTGCATATGCAAAGCTTGAGGAAACAAGCTATTGCATGGAAACTTTATACCCACAACTCACCCTCATGGGAATTTTACAAGGTGAACAACATTCAAAGCTATGGACCTTGATCAAAGTCAAAAAATGAGATGCATTATCATCATATGTGGTCACAAGATTCTAGCTTTATGAATCTAGTGTGCAAAGGCTCGATTAGTACCATAAAGCAAATGACATCATAACCATTAAAAACAAATGTAAAGATCAAGCACAAAACTTTGTATAAAATGTATGCAAAAAATGTTGGCAATTGTCAAAGAGGTATTTGAGTGAAATTCAACCACTAAAAGATCACACATGATGGCAAATACCATCTTAGGTTTTTCTCTATTGTTAATCCATTTTTTTAAAACAATGACACAAAAATGTTTTTTTGGATAATGTCATGTTTTCTACCTCTAAATTGGATATGGAATCCATTTCATTACATCAACTAATATATAGATTATGCCCAAAGGTGGTGTTCCCATCCTAGAAGTTATTTTAAAAGACATTCTATTTGCATTAATGCAAAAAACTTTGGTAGAATATGTGCAACCTACATTAGTGACATGCATTTTAGCCACTTGCACCTTTGACCTTTGGAAGTCAAAAGGGCACATGATGTGTTTGTTGTCATTTTGAATTTTATTTCAAACAATTGGGAGCCCAAACACATAACTATCAAGTTGTTTGATCATGTTAATGACACAAATAGTGTAGCCATGACTTGCACGTTGTAACAACTCCTTGACAAGTGTTATTTCATTCAAAAGATTATTCTTTATGTGAAGGATGAAAGGTCTAATTTTGCAAATTTGTATAGTTGTTTAGTTGTCCTTGGTGATATTCTGGGGGTGATTGAGGCATTTTATGGGTCTTTCTTAAAGCATGTTTTTTTTAAAAATTTGTTAGTATGCCATTATGGATGATGTCTCATGGATTTCACTATGCATTTATCAAGGCTGCCCAAGCCAATATACAAAAATATATGCCATGGTTTTAAAAGTTGGTCAAGTGGAAGCAACACATGGAAAAAATAATTCATTGTTTCTAAGTTGAGACTTTGAAATTTGAACACATTAGTAAAAACAAGGCATATATGACCAATTTTTAGTTCATGTTCCTTTTAAGTTGTACGTGAAAATCTCTATTTCTTGTGTTTGTGAATTAATTATTGTTGAATGCTTCCATTTTGTAATCTACAATTTGTTCTTTACAACAATTATGACATTATAACTTAAACCTTACATTCAAAACATACCTAAGTTATGTTGATGATAGTGGGTCGGTGCAAAACAATTTCTAAGATGGAAATGACATTTTCTTGTTTGATTGAATTGCCCAATTGCAAAAAAATAATTTCCCCTTTTGAAATAATTGGATACTGACATGAATCTTCAATATTTTCATGGGTTTTGTTGTAATTTTAATTCCTTTGATCTCCTCCCATGTGTTGGATTTAACATTGTTTGCAAATTCAAATTACAATGTGGCATTTTTGCAAATGTTTCAAATGCTTTTACCAAATTAACACATAATTTTGCTAGTTTGTGTTTGTTTTGATAATATGTTTGCAAGTTGGCTGTTGTTATTCCAAGGTGTTAAATGATATTTTAGTTTGCCATTGCATTGTGTTATAGTTGACAATTAGTGGCATTGCAAAGCCACATACCATCTCCACAACATGGGCAATTTGTGAAACCATGGTGAAAGTGTTGTCCCTAGTTGTCACCAACTATGTATTAATAAAAGTCATGGGCATTGACTCCTTGGAGATGGCCTTCAATTTATTAATTTTGCCTATCATCAATTATGTGATGAACTTGCAAATCAAATTATTCTTGATAGTTGGGTGATTTGGAGGTGAATATTTTTAATGTAAAGTTGAAGGATATGATAGTTTGTATAAAACACCATTTTTGAAAGTATTTATATTTGATTTTTTTTTTTTTTTGCATGGATTTGATAGGAAATAAGGCCATAACATATTAGTTTTGATGTTGGATCCCAAGTTTAAGAGTACATGCACTTGATCACTAGTTACATGGGTAGGAGAATGCATGTAGATTGGTTACTACTTATGATGAACATTTATTGTTAGGCCATTATTGGTCAAATGTTACAAATCATTAGTGTGGAATGCTATTGATGAGATTCCATTGTGAGATCCACATGTGGACTCCAAATTTAGATCATTTTTAAATGACTAAAACAAATACCAACATTTTACATCAAAGTGTGTCAAGAAAACTTGATGGGTTCCACCACTATCATGTTGATGCAAATTGCAAGTGTGCATTAACTTCCAGTGGTGCATAAAATAACACAAATTCCCTACTAGTTCTTTGTTACTAAAACACATAGGACAAGCTAATTCTACATTCCAAGAAGCTCCATATATGATGAATATATGAATGATTCAATTTTGTATTCATATACATCAACATAGCTTGCCAAAATCATCTTGGATATGAAACTATATTTTTATTGGATATGTAATTTTTCTTAGCATTTGGCTTGTTAGATTGAAATTAAAAGGACTTTTTAGGTATCAAAATCTTCATTGTTTAAGTGTCAACTTCAAATTGACCATCTTGAGAAAATGATTTTTGTTAACAAGAATTGGCCCCATGATCCATGCATTGGGTGTTTGAAACTTTCTAATTTTACAAGTGCATGTGAAGCAAAATTTGACTTACTAGAAGAGTTTGACATAGATCAATTTGAAAATGAATTTGAATAAGAGGAATTTCCAAATGTTTGTGACATGGGGTACATTAAAAAAACAAACTTCCATTTGGGTTTTGTCATGTTTTTCTTGAATTTCTAAATGTTTGTAGCAAGTTATTGGCACATGGCACTTTTGTTTATGTGTGCAACTATAGTGTTTGTTTTATTTGATAGAAGACAATTGTTTAGGACTTAATATATTATGTAATACAATGCATCATGTGTGAGCATCTTTTTCATACTTTTGTATTAGAAAGTAATTTTTTTGAGCTCTTGATATCATATCTAAGACTTGGATTCCCCAAGATGATCACTTTATTTAGGTGAAAATTTGACAAAGACGTACACATGTTACATGGATGACCAACTAAACCTAACCCAACTATTATTTTAAAAATTGAATACATGCCCAACATAATTGGTTAAAACATATGGTTTTCAACATTGCTAGTGTGAGTGAACCATCAATGCACATTTGTCAATGCAATTCCTTCTGGTCAAAGGAATTTTTTGTGCAACCTAAATGGTGATCATCCTTAGGAATATTTAGCCAAATCTGGCTATAAACCAAATATGAAGTACAAATATTTTATCATTGTTTTATGTTTTTAGCTACAAAGTGAAATTTGAACATACGAATCTAGCATACATACATACATATATATATCTTCACTTTTCATAATTGAAACCTTTCAAAACCATTTGAATTTTGAATTTCACCTTTTTGGTGAAATTTGCTATTGAAAAAAAGGTTGTTTCCAATTAAACCATAAGTTTCTTTCACTCTTTGTAAAGAGTGTAAAATTGGCACCAATGTTAAACAGGTGCCAAATTGGATTCTTGGTATATATATCAGTGTTGGGTGGGTATGAAAAATATCCTTCAATATCACCCAATATCTTTATTTGAACCCCTCAAGGTATCATTTTGAATGATACCCTAATTAAAAACATAATCATTAGTTTTCACATGTGTGAAAATGGGATGGTGAGAATTGGTTCAAGGAACAAAATTACAAATATTGAGACTCAGATGAAGTAAAACCCCTTTACCCGAATCAAGTTCTCAAGGCACTATGTACTTTAGGTAGTAGGTCAAAATTAGGGATTAGATTTAGAGTTTAGAAGTGGCGTGGGTGCAATCACACTAATGCATACACAAACACTTGTAACCAGTGTTTAGTTTTGTGTATTTAACATTTTAGAAAAAAATAAAAATCTCCAAATGGAATTGTTTTCACATAATGTTATTTTCAATGTATTTGTACATATACTCTAAAAGTTTGAAATTGATCCAATGAATGAAAAATACCCAAAAACATTTTGAAAACATTGTAACTAGTGTTTTTAAGCAATAGAAAAGACTTGTAAATGGACTTGAATTTTTTTGACAATGACATATTTTTAGCAAATGTTTTATGTAAACCATAACATAATAGTGTGATGAAAATTTTCAAGATTTTTCAAGATTTTTTTAAAGACTTTTGTCAAAAGATTTCAAGAATATTCTTGAAATAGACACCCAATAAACAATCATCCAAAGGGGTGGGTCCAACTCATGATATCATGTTTACACTTGCGTCATTTTCCAACAATTACCTTTCCTCCTTTTAAACCCTAAATTTTGTAAATAAAAAGGACCTTGAGCCTTCTTTTTTTTCATCTTGTGTTGTTTTGATGTATTTGCTCTTTGTGTACTTTTACATTTTTTTCTTATTTTATTTTCTCCTCTCTTTTTCACTTTTCTTTCCCCCTTGTTACTTTTGTTTAACTTCACCATTGCCACTTCATGTTTCGCACTTCACTGGCTACCTCGCATTCATCGCTTGTTGCCTTGTTTGCACTCCCACCTATTGTTGTGTTGTTACTTCACACCTCTACATCTTGTTTTGCACTTATTGTTTCACATTTATGGTTGTTACTTTGCACCTAAACCTTGTTGCTTCACATTCCCCACCCCCTATTTTGTGTTTTCCATTTAAGGTACTTAATGTTATTCCCTCCCCCTTGTTGCTTTGATGCTTGCCATTTGCCTTGTGTGTTAGATGGTACTCCCCGCCCCTTTCATGTTTATAGGTGAAGGAACTTGGAACATCAAACTTATTTAATCTTGGTAAGTTTTTTTTGTTTTGGATTTTTTTTTTCTTCTATTAAAATGTATTAGTTTTTTTTCCTTTTTTTAAATTTATATATTTTCATTTTTTGATTTTAAAAAAATTATAGTTTTTTTTTAAATTGTTTTTGTTTAATTATGAGTAGGATATTTTATTTCTTACAACATTAGTTCTAACTAAACAATTACCCTCCCTTATACACTCCTTTTTTAATCATGATGAAAGAAAAAAATGTGTGATTTTTAATTTTATATTCTAAACCTTAAACCCTATTTCTTAAACCCTTAAACCTTTTGTTTATAAATGTCCTTTTATCTTTGTAAGTAATTTCTCATTTGTTCATTGTAATAATGATTGTAATTTGGCATAAAATATAATTGTTTTCTACATTGGCTTTAGAGATATTTTTGTGAAAACTACCATTGTATTAGTCTTTTGTAGATGAAAATGGAATAAATCATAATAATGAGACAATTGAAATATGCACGAATAATGTAATTATGGAAGAGAGAGATCCTAGTGTGCAGAATGAAACAAATAGAAATCAAGATAATGAAATTGAATTACTAATGAACATGAACTTAAAAAAGTTACATGCTCAAAGGAAATCCTAAAAATCTCACGGAAAAACATATTTATGTTGGGGCTTTTATTGTGTAAATGATAAGGCAAAAATCGATCTTGAAAATGCACTAATAATGCATTATAAAAATCCAATAACTATAATAAATCCAAGAACACAAGCAAGAAAATGATTAATTTTTTATTACAAAAAAAGAGAATAACTTCTCTTTAAAAACATGTTGTTATTGCAAAGAGATTTGAAAAAATGAATAATTTACTAAAAGAAATATAGGAAAGATAAGTTGCGAAAAAAAGATCAAATATTTTAAGAAGGTCAATTTCAAAAAAATTGTTGTGAAAGATTCCTTTAAAAAGAAGGATGTGTCATATAAAAACTTCCTTGAAGACCTTAGTCTTTTGATTGTTAAAAACAATTTACCAATTTAGTTTGTAAAAAGTAGTTGGTTGAAATACTTGGCTCAACATTTATGTCCAAAACTAAATTTCTTTTCCAAAAGGCAGTTTTCACAAGAAATACTACCAAGGCTAGTGAAAAAAAAAGTCAGTTGTATGTTCTTCCTACATTAGCACAATGTCATTATGCAATTGCTACCTTTGAAGTTTGGATGTCCAAAGGATGTTATGATGTGTTTGCATTGGCCATTATTTTTTGGAGGAGTGATTGCTAACCAAAACATGTGACTATTGGCTTTTTGAAGCGACAAAAATTACATGACAAGGCTTGGCTAAAAGTTTGACAAATTTGTTGGACAATCATGGCTTAAGGAAAAAGATCTTTGCTTATGTCAAAGATGAAGGTTTTCATCTCAATGTGATGACTATTATATTAAAATCTATTGTGAGTCGTGAATCTCTTAGTTTGGAAGAGAATTTTCCAGGACTTTGTTTTTGGCATTTTTCAAAGGTGTGTCAATATGGCACAATAGAAAAAAAGGTTTGCAAAAATTTGAAGTATGTTTCCATTAAGTTTGCTCAAGCACCTATTTGCAAAAGTGCATCACTTGGGCCCAAGAAATTTTGGAAGGAAGACAAGAATGGAATAAAGCTTGTGTTGAAAATTGGAATTCAACCAAGAAAATTGAACACTCTAGTGAAAACTAGGTACCAATAGAAAAGCTTGTCAAGAGGGAGTTGCTAGTTTTTAGACAATAGCAATTAGATGTTAAAGACATTAAATATCCTCATCAATGGTGGGAGAAACATGAAGCAATGTTTCCTACTATTGGTTTTTTAACTCACTAGATTTTTTGCATTGTTGGATTGCAAATTGAAACAATTTTTTTTTCCCCTTAGCTAGAATACTTACTAACCTTAGAAGATGTCATTTACAAACTAAAAATCTAGGGAAGTTAATATTTGTCAACAAAAACTAGCCTAATGACCTTAGAATAGGATGTAAATCTCCATTTAACTTAATATAATCCTTTGAGAGGGATATAGATTCAAAAGAGAAGAAAGAAATTTTTGAAAGGGATGAAGTTGTTGAAGTATGAAAATTGAATAAATAGATTGTTGATTTTTTAAAAAAAATTGTAACATTGCTTATGATTTTTTATATTTTGGAAAAAGAAGTAATAATCAGTTTGTGAGAACTGCCAAATGAAAACCGACTGTTCTCAAATTTATGAAAACCAACATTCTGAGAATCAATTAATTTTTAGAAAAAACTATATATATATATATATACCCTGTCTCAGTGTATAAATTTTAAATGAAAATTAAAAAGTGAACCCAGAACCTTTTGTAAGTTATTTTTTGAAAATCAGATCCAGTGGGTATCAGAAAATTATATACGGGTACCAGCTGGTATGTTCAAAAGCCTATACCCACTTAACACTAGTTGGCAAGAAATAATTATCGAATATAGTTTTTGCTCAACTAATATGACAGGGCTCTTTTGATGAATGAAACAATTGAATGGACCTTCATGAGATTTCAAGATGAAACTTCATCCATGGAATATTTTGTCCAGAGTTCTATTGCATTAGACATCCATTAAACAGTTCATACAAAGTTTAATTCATCCATTAAAAACCATCCAAATTTCATGATGTAGTGTTTGTTCATCCCACATGTCATTTTGTTCAAGATCATGAAGAGTTTTATTTTTAGGACAGTTGGGGTACACATCAACAACATTTGGATAAGAGTTCATCACAGTCCATCTATTATTGTATTAACTTCAGGGTTGAAATTAGGTTGCAAACTTCAACATATTTCTTTTAAATCAAATGAGGAAATTCAAAAGGAAAGAAACACAAATTTTGTTTTGGGGGAACCATGTGGGTCTTTTGCATGTCATGTAGTCCACTTGATAGTTTTGATCACCTTTTCTCACAACAACTCAACTGGTACCTCTTGTTTTGCTTGATGCACAATATGCTTTTTTTCTTCCACAAGTGAAACGCCTTCATGCATGTCTAAGGATTTCCAAAGCTCTCATGGTGTCTCCTGTGAACCCTCAGAATCTTGAGGCTTTGATAATGTCTGGTGGAGATCATTTTGATTACTTGGAAAATGTGCTCACCACATGTGAATGGATGGTGAATTTTTTGATGTTAGGTGTTTTGATATGATATATAATACCTAACATCACAGTGGTGTTGAATGGAGGAAAACCCGTCTTTAGCATGTACTCTCTCATTGCTTTGATTTCTGATGTCCCTGTCTCCACTTGTGCATAATTGGTAAAAGTAAGCATTACAATTTCAGTTGGAGCAGGTTTTCAATCTTCTTGCAAGTGCCCAAAAAATAAAATGCAAGATAAAACAGAGAGTTTCTCCTGCCAGATTGCTTACTGTGACGGTTTGAGGTGCTTCTACCTTACCTTGTCTGTTACTGTTATAAAGTTCTATGCTTGGTGTCGACCATATCAATGTGGGACACATGTACAACTCCTTGGGTGATTGAATTCCAAAACCCATGGGGGTTTCTGTTGTCTGAAGCTTTGGTTTAGGGTTTAGTCCTAGTTTAGGGTTTAAGTGACTAAACTACTAGTGGGTCCTAAACTCTTTGTGATAAGTAGATAGTGAGCAAGTGCAACTAGTGTTCAGTTCGCAGTTTGGAGTGTGATATTACAGAGCTGAGTATTGTAGTGAGCTCTAAAGTTTGTGTAGTGTTGTATGAATGAGATCATGGATGATTTCGGGTGTTGGATATCACAGATCTGCTTGGGGAGCAGTGAATTGACATCAAGTCTTGATGCTTGATGGAGATGCTATACAAACTCATGCATCTTGCAACTTACTGAAGAACGCCTGGAATAAAGGTGTATCAATTGCTGGTGAATCCTCAAGCTGTAGTTTCTTCCTCTACTGTTGTCTCTAAGGTTTTCTTTGCATCTTCCCAAACAAACAAAAACACTCTTGGTTGAGTCACTAATTGCAGCTCTTGAAGTAGTCAAAGGATGAGGAGAGACTACTTCTTGGGCTGAATCTTCAGTTCAGAGTGGGTGCCAATTTTGTAGACCCAATCTGCAGTCCTTGCCAATTATGTAATGTATGTTGTATCTAAGACCTAACAGCCGTTAATGCCAAGGGGTGTGCAGGGTTTGGCTGATTTCAGCTCCTAGCGAGCTTGTGGTCAAACCAGGCAGGGTAACGCCATGGGTAAGTAAAATGAGAGGGAGCCAAAACTTGTAGTCAGTTGTGGAGCAATCATGGGCTGTGGCTAAAGAACCCATATGAACTCTGGAGTTGGGCATTTGAGCTGGTAAACATAAGAGGTTGCATGATCGACCAGCTAAGTGCTGCATTGGAAGAAGTGAAGTCTATTTTGTGAAGTGGGTTCTTTGATTGAAACATGAAATATTATGGTTGAAGCTAGCAACGGCATATCAATTGGCCAAACCTCATGATATTTTTGCAGAAAATGCTTGTAATTCTTGCAAGAAGGATTTTCAGAAAAAAAACGCCAGTTAGAGCCACTTCAAATCTCACATGGAATTGGACACAAATGCTTTGATGTAGTTGTTGTCATGTGAACGAGAAATGGGTACCTAATGGAGATTCAAGGACAGCTTCCAGTGCATTACGAGGAACTGCTGAATTCTTTCATCAGACTAAATGTAAACAAGGGTTGTGTCACACTGTGGCCTTCCCATTTACATTAAAAAAGTATCTTGATTCAAAAGAAGAATTATGGAAACTCAAATATTTCACCATGCAAAAAAATAATCTTCAAAAAATCCTCGAAAAGAAACCAAATCCTTCAAGATATTATAACTCTATAACTAATCTCAAGTTCCAACACAAGCCAAAATATCATCTTTGAAAAATCCTCATATAAAAATAGACCAGGCTATTACCTAGGGGGCAAAACCCCCTAAGCTTCTATACTCTATAATGAATCTAAACACAATATCCTTGCCTTGGTCGGCAAGGCCAACAAAGTGCACATGTAATGTGCAAGAACCATGTCTATAAATACCTAATTACACATGAACTATTTGGTTCACTCAAGATAACTACAAAAACGTATTCAGACCACCAAATCCAGGAATCCCATTGGCCTGAACAAAAAAAATCTTCAGGCCTATATCACAACCCTATTTACTGAATGTTGAAAACCATGGTTTCTTTCTACCATTTCCATTGGTTCTCTAAAATCCTGACAAAACTATTAAACCCTATTGCACATTTAACTATTAGTTCATTCAAGATAACCAAAGAAAAAAGTTTAGACTGCCAAATCCACCAATTTCATTGGCCATAACATTTTTTCTTCACACCTACACACAAGCCTATTCAACACCCTGTGTATATTATCTTTTCAATTTCAATGGGAATTAAATTATTTTGGAAATTTTGAATTTTTTTGGAAATTATCTGTTTGAAATGGAAAATTTTAAAGAAATTACAGTAGAGGGAAATTTTTAAAAGAAAACTTGGTGGAAAACTTGATGCTGCTTGCTTTAGACAAGCTCAATATGGTATGCAATAATTGACAACATTTTTTTATGCTATAATTTGGTGAAATATTATCTCTCCCCCATCTTTTGCAAAGAAGAAGTCGTAGAAAATATTGTTAAAAGTCTCCTACTATGTTGGTGGTCTAAAGTCCAGAGAAACCTGTCAAAGAAGTTGGCTAGATTTATTATCAAAATTCTGTAAATTACCTTCTTGGCCATGGAAGTGGAGTTTTGAAAAATAAAATAATTAATGGGCACCTGAGTGCCTGAAAAGGTACTACAGTAGTAGACTAATACTACATAACCCTGTCTGTAGTGTTATAACTTTCAAGGAAAAAGATTGACCCTTTCCTTTGTTCAACAAAAAGATTTTAGTCAACTTTTTATGAAATTTCAAAGAAATATTAATTTATCAGATGAAGAGTGGGCTCCAAAAGAAAAGAAAAGATGAGGACTGGTAGTTAGGGTTGAGACTGTTGCCAAAGTTATCAATAAAAAGAGAAAGAGTTCTAGACTTCATTGACATGAATGCACACTGAAAGCCCCATCTATACTTGCATAGACTTGGTCTCTATGCTCCTCTAGTCAGAGCCAACAAATATATATATATATATATATATATATAAAGTATTTTTCACATGAATAGAGAAAGAAAACAACAGAATTACATAATAATGTACAAGTTGCCAGAAAATGTTCCCAAGGGAGAAAATGGAAATGACATAAATTTTAACTCTTTAATGATGTCTAGTGTGTTCCCATAGTGACATTTCAGTTGGGAATGTCTACTGGCACAGATGACAATGGTTTGGGTGTTGGCTGGTTATTGAGAAAATGGCCACATGATTAACAAGGTTTAACCAGACAGAGAGACCTTACCTGCTTGGTTTATTATATTCTGTAAAGCTCTGATAAAACCCTTCTGGGTCACATGTTTGCATCGATAAAAACCAAAAAATCAACCCATAACCTTTCATGTTTTGTTCAACAAGTTCTTGAATTCTTAACCCCTAAACATCGGGGAGGACCAATTTGGTCCGCTTTTCAGTAGCGTATTTCTAAATTCTCTGATGCTTAGGGGTTAAATACTTAAACCTTTGAGCCATCATATTCCATTCGGTCACACTTCTCTGATTTCAAGTCCAATTTCAACTTCTTTTAGCTTGATTTTATTGGTGTGAGTTGACAATATTGAGGATTGTGTAAGGAATGAAGATTATTTTTGGGGGAAAAGTTTTACCTCCAAAACCCTACCTTAGCAATATACTAGGTGGTTTTCAAGTTTCATATCAGCTCAGGTATTTCAAAACTGACCTTTGTGCTTAATAGTTCGGTATTATACAAAAATATTTTTAAAAAATTGATAATTGGAGTCATTGCTTAAGTAAGGAAGTTGATTAGGGGTGTCTGAGTTTTTTTTTCAAATTCCAATTATTTGATACCCTGTCTCAGATAATTTTTTTGTTTTCACAAAGATTCTGCTCCATGGTTATCTATCTATAAAGCAAGGTTGTTTGTTTTGTTCGTCATGCTGAGATCTCCCAAACCTGGCACTTCATGTCACATTCTTTGTATCTTTGGAAAAAGAAGACAAATCGTGTAAATAAAAAATCAAGGATGGGATGGTTCCCATCAAAAGTATAAGGCAAATGAGAACACAAGTAGACACAACCCAAAGAAAAAACAAAAGCAAACAATCGACAAAAATCAAATAAAGACCCAATGCAAAGAGGACTCATGGCTACGAAATGATAATCAACCATAACAAAGAAGATTTAAGATGGAAGAGTTGTCATTTGCCACAAATTGGCTAGTGACAACGGTGCACTAACTATGATGTGTGGAAAAGATGAGGAACCTCAACCAAGTTCAATAGCTCATTGAAGAATCGTTATGGCTTGTGCATGTTGCAAGGCTATGGACATGCACAATCGATAATAAGAAAACAAACATCGAGGGGACTAAAAAAGAACATTGATGATGCGCGATAGTGGTCTATGCACAAGTGGTCAAAACAATAATGAAAACACCCATGTGTCTCAATAGCAAGGCGAATGAAATCATCGCCTAGTGTTTGCTTAACATATGGTCGTGTTTTCTCCTGAACAACCATCATCACTGCATGTGTTGTCATCATTGATGTTTGTTGCACCATATCTATGTGAATTGAGTCATCAATGATGATGTCCATCAAGGTCTGAAAGCTATTTTTGGTGATAGGGATATCCATTTGTCTATCGGGTGTGGCAAGGGAAAAGGTTGGAGATATTGTGAACATGTGCTCCACTCTCCAAAGCAATAGTTGTGATAGTATTTTGAAATGTATCATGGGCTATTGTATGTTTATTCCCATAGGCACACTAAAGCAAATGGGTACCTAGATCATCAATGGTATGACCACACTAACACCGTGAAAGATGGGCAACCATAGGATGTGGCAAGCTAAGATGGCTATGTAGTGCTATAAGAAAATGGGCTAAAAACAAACAAAATGCAAGTGTGGTAGGTCAACCTAATAACCAAATGCCTACCCCTAGACCCGCACATGAGTGGAAATGTGCTCACATGATGTCTGAAAGAGTGTCTATTATAAGCAAAACAAATTTCTATTCGTGTAGGTGATCTACCAAAGAAGTCTGCAACTAGGGATAAGACTAAACCACTAGGTTTTCAAAGGGTGAAACTTAAAAGTGAACAACCTAAGGTAATAGGGCTTAATATCTCGTAATGCCATCTAGAACGGGGAAATGTCAATCTCAACATGTGTTATTACATCTAGAAGAATAGGGTGATCATCTTGTTGGAAATGAGTGACAAGTGCAAGAGTGATCAATGCTTAACATCCCAAGAATGTGGGGGCAACAATTCAAACTATTGAAAGGATGCTGAACCTGTTTGAAAAAGTAGGAAAAATGGCTTAACGATGAGTTAAGTGACCGATAAAACCACCAAAAGATCCCACACCAAGTAACTTCTTCAATGTAACCATGATACGAATATCGAATTTAACATAATGTTGCAAAATAACTAGAAATGGAAACATTGTTCGAAACAAGTAACCAAGGTGTTGGGCATAATACAATGAGAACATCGCAAAAGTTGCTTGAAAATCTTCAAGCATAGGGAGATTATATATCATCTCAAGATCCTAATGAAGAACCTTAATCACAAACAACTCAATGAATGATCTAGATCCCATTGGTGTGCCCAAAATAAAAAATTCAAATCAAAAGTAAAAAAGCTAGGAGGAAGTGATATAAAATGCTCCAGTTCATTTCAACAAACTTTTGATGAGTAGGGGTGCACTCCCTTGGTTTGAGACTATTTGGAACTATGGTGTGAAAGCTATTGATTATTGAATCATTTTCTCATTCAAAACTAAATAAAATTGAAATTAAAAACTATATTGGAATTTGGGGGTGTTGGTGTTGTTGGAAAGCCCTCAGTGAGTTAGATTTAATAGAGTTTATTTCAGAATTAAGGTGTGGGAGATATTCATTTTTTAGTGGATTTTGTTGCTAGAAATTTGAACAAATTGCAAAAAATTGTTGCAAACCAACTAACACAAGCATTAAAGGATGCCCAATGGAAGCACTAAATTAGCTTCAATACTATTTTTTTATGAAGATTTACATAAAAACATTGTGAATCCTTTTTGGGCTGTAAAATGTACATACTTTCATAATGGCCTGGATGAACACATGTATTACAGGAAATAATTGTCTTTTAGCAATAAATGATTATTTCTCATTGGCCAACAATTATGTTTGGTGATGAAAGTTATTTAGTCTCCCACTTTGTATAATCCCTATTTTCAGGTTTATGGGTGAGGATGGGGGAAAAACATAACAATACACATTAGATGTGTTAAATATTGATAGAAGGTTATCGTTGGGCATGCTATTTAGTCTTAAAAGGGACAAAAGGCTTTCTAGAAAAATGAATATTTTTGAAAGAAGGAAAAAGAAAATGACGCACCCCCAAGCTCCTTAATGGACTCAAATGTGAGTCCAAACTGAAAACAATGGAAAAGCAAAGAGTCGAGGCACACTCCTTGGCTCACAACACTTTGAAGGGGTAGAGGGTCGTGTTGGAGCTCCGAGATGGGACTAAAAAGAGTGACAAGCATCAACTACTCACACGGACCTGCACAAAACCAACACAAGGTGGTTAGTGCATAATTGGAGCACTTTTGGTGCTAAGACGAACCACGGGCAACTAAGACTCACAAGACTCACCACGGCTCGGACTTGGGGGAAGCCACCACCTTCCCCCTTATAATATACTTTGTGCCTCTCCACGAGGCCTACATTCAAATGGTTTTTTTGTCAAAGTTGAGACTCTTGCAACTTTGGGGCCCCATAACTTTGTGTGCAAACCTCCGATTGAAATGAGGTTTGAAACAAAGTTGTAGTTCTTGTTAAGAGCTTTCCAACGGTATGTGGCACGCCACCTACACACAAGGAAATCAGGTCGATTCCCAACTTTTAGTGGTCGGGAGTCAAATTGCCAATTTGACTCCTCGCCCTTCTTTTGGCCATAACTTGTGTTTCAGATGTCCAAATGGGTGATGCGAGCCCATTTTAAACATCTACGTTTCAATAGCTTTCCATTGGTATAAAAAAATCCTCAAGCCATTGGGTTTTGGCCCTTGCAATTGCTCTCTGAACATTTGGGAGTCTACCGAGACTCCAACTCCCAAAGTGGAAGCTCCTTTGGGAGTGTGAGGGTTCATTCCCTCACACTTTCCTTCACTCCCGGGCTTCCCTTTTGGCCTGCAATCTTGTAAGCCCTTGCCTTGGTTGCAAGCCAAGGCGATGGTTGCGACAGAAAATTAGATGGGTTAAAAAAACAATTTCCCCATGCAATTCCTCTCATTCTTACGTCATGAACTTGACATGGAGGTCACCCTTGCCAGGCTAAAATGAACTAGCACACCATGAAGGATGGATGGTGAGTGGTCAGGAAAAAAAAATTTGTTGAGTTTTAGTTCCCAAGCTAATGGTTAGTTGTTTTTGTTACTACCTACCTTTTAACATCATGTAAGGTTGTCAATAAACATGTAATAAAATTAGCCCAAGCCTATGTGCAAACCATATACTTACGTAATAAATAGTAGTGGTGACCAATAATGAACAGTAATAGTGACCTTCAAGGAGGTGTTCAAGTGTTGAATAAAGCTTGCTCATGACACAAACCCTAACATGCAACAAATGGAACCTAGTCGACTACATTCCAATGGAGATGATAACATGGAAGATGTCAACATGTTGATGGAAATGTTCAAAGCACGATCAATGAAGTTGGGAAATATCAACCCATATTGTCTAGAGGTGAATGATTATACCCTTTTGGGGCAAAAACACATTAGGTTGTCACAATTTCGGCAGATTAGAATCCCTTTTCAATGTCGCTTTTTAGTGTAATTGAAAATTGGCTTAAAATATGAATATTTAGATGATATTGAAATTTTTTTAAAATTTCCATTTCCAATTTCAAATTATGATGCTATAAAAAATATAAAATATATCTCAAAAGAAATAATTTTTAAATGCTTTAAAATAACTTTAAATAATTACAATTTTTGGAATTTTAAAAAGTCCATAATATAAAAATTAAAATCACATTCCATTCATTCAAGGAATTATTAAACATAATTCATACAATGTCCCAAAGTTTCAAACACATAAGATTAACACATTGTAAAATAAAAGTCCATATCCATGAATTTTGCAAGTGTGACAAAAATGGTGGGTAAAATTCAAAAGTCCATTACTTATTGGCTATCCACGATTTTGATTTTATTTTTTCATTTTTGAAAGGTTGATTATGATAGCTTTAAATAAGTGAGTCCTTTCTTTTATTATTTTGATGGATTTTATTTTATTTTATTTTATTTTTATATCTAAAGAATATAAGAAAAATTGCCAATGTGATGTCCATATAAGGTCACCGTAATGTGCAAACACCCCTTGGTATGTTTTGAAACCACAAAAGGTTTATTGATAAAAGAAATTAGTGAAGTAGTTTGTGATTTTGTGTTCAACTAAAGTAGGAAATCAATTTTCAGTCGTAGCACATAGTGATTGTCAATTTCATTGGCAATGAAGTTTTAATGAGCCACAATACTAATCGGATCCACCTCTTAAATAAGGAGATTACAATAAAGGACATCCATTTCAAAATGGATGCAAGCCAAGGATTATACTTCTTCATGACATCAAACCCAAAAACCCAAAAACCACGACATCTTTCAAAATCAAACCCAAAAACCACAAAGAAATTTTTGTTGTTCACCCCACACAAGTTCCCATGGAAAATTGTTATTTATCAAAAACTTTGGGTCCCACTCTTTAACCCAAATAGGTTTTTGGGACTAAAGTTATTAGTGTGGGCTTCCTTGCATATCTTGCCTTTAAAACTTCAATCGTTGGGGATGAAAATCACTTCACAACTTGAGAAGGTGTTGGGTGTTGACATAAACAATGAAAAAAGAAGAAACGCAAGATTTTGTGTAGCTCTTGATCTAAACCAAGGTTGGGTGGCACATTTGTTCATCAAGGATGAAGAAAGAATCATATTATCAATATTAATCAACTATGGGAGGTACCCAATACACTGCCAATTTTGCATTGGTATGTGGCATTTTATTTGTAGTAAGAAGCTAACATATAGCTAAGGAAATCATGTTTAATTTAAATGAAAACAAGGTAGACAAGGAACCCTAGAAGGATGGAAATAATATAGAGGGAAGGAAGGAGTCAATATAAGCACGCCCTTGAGATGTGGGAAAAGGGGAGGTGATCTACTAGGTCCAAACATGTCTCAAAAACCCAACTCAAATGTTGACAATGATGGCTTCACAATAGTGAGCAAAAGGTGATGGCCTTGAATCACAAACCAAAGCAATAGGGTGGAGGTCCCTAGATGCAACTCAATTAACATGAACATACCAAGAAGTACCAATCTCCCCAAATTGAACCTTATGTGAAAAACCATGGCTTTTAGGCACCATCTTCAAAAAAGGGAGTGAGTCATGTGCCCTGAACTCTTGAAATGACCAGCCCCACATTACCAAATAGCCCTAAACTAACCCATGCCAAAACACTCCAATGGTCCAATCATTGAAAAATATAGGAAGAACCAAAAGAGGAACAAGCAAGGTAGAAAGTTCAAGGAGTAAAATGGAGGAAAAGGGAATGTCAAAAATAGTGGGGGGATGGTGCTATTTGAACAATTGTTCAGAGGCTCAATGCCCCAGTGATTGGGATTATGGGAGGTTAAGATTTGCACAATTCACTTGTGGTGGAACCACCCTACCAAGTGACATGCAAGGTCCAAATGATAGTATGCAAGGGAATGAAAGTGGTGTTTGAGGGCTTGTCCCAACTTTCAACAATTATGTTAAAAGCCAAGAATGTTGATCCCCCTAAAACAATTTGTAAACATTGCACATTCAAGGCATACATGTGAAACTACCTAACTAACAAGCTCATGAGCTAAAAACATCACTACAATAGATCAAGGTTTAATTGATTAGAAAATTTGGTAAAAAAAGGACTCAAAAGTGACAACCATCAAAAAGGTTATCTAGTCATTTTGGACAAGTCATTTTTAACATTGTCCAATGTGACTACATGTGGCCTTTTTTATCAAGCCTAGAGTGACACTTTTGACTAATGGTTTTTTTTACTAGTCAATATATCAAATTCCCCATTTGATATGGCCAATCAAACATCAATCATTTTTTACTAGCCATTTATTTGACAAGTGGCAACATTCATATGTTGCCACATGTCAATGTTGATTTATGTGGTAAAAAGGTAGGTAGCTACCTACCTACCTACAACTATGGGTTTACAATGCACATGTACACCATATACATCACCAAGTATATAAAATTCATATAAGTGATTTGCTTGAGTTTGAACCTAGAATTTTTATGGAAGCATCCCAATGCCTTTACAACCACTTGGTAAACACAACCATTTGTAAATAAAAACATGTGCAACATTTTGTTTAATCTTGTTAATTATGAAATCTTTAGGAAATCCCAAAATTGACATAACTTTTATATTTCAAATTCTATTCAAATGAAACAAATAAACGCATAATGTTGTAGCCTATTCAAAGATCTATTGAACAAAATCAATATATTTTATAAATGTTAGAATGAGTTTTGAGTTTTAATATATATATATATATATATGTATATATATATATATATATATATATATATATATATATATATATATATATATATATATTTAATTAATATATA
>Ga0116231_10000788_pt1 | contig 59844 bp, 41 predicted proteins | sample S1TSphgellanicum_2_FD_89695 | JGI IMG/M metagenome (GOLD analysis project Ga0116231, IMG submission 89695) | Host-associated microbial communities from peat moss isolated from Minnesota, USA - S1T2_Fd - Sphagnum magellanicum MG | ecosystem: Host-associated > Plants > Peat moss > Unclassified...
CACTACAGGAACTCTTCACATTACCCAGCACTGAAATGAGTTGCAGCCTCTACCACTTGTCCAACTCGGAGGGTGCAAGGCACCTTGAATACACTACCTAATATTTGGGTTCCTGAAACCTTAGCTTGGGTTCACCTTTTGAACTCAGAATCTGCAGGAAAGAGCTCGGAGATTTTGGAGATGCAGAGGCAGAAGAACCAGAAGGATTATAAGAGGCTTCAGGTACCTAAGCCATGGGTGGAAGTACGTTAAGTGACTCTAAGACTGTAGCAGTTTCTGACCTGGCTCGACCTTCACTGCACTGCTCTTCTTTGTACGAAAGTGTTGGCGTTACAAGGCCATGGCCACGCTCAATGTCAGTCATTTGAGTCTTGTCGATAATTGCCTCTGCGTTGCACCACTCGTGGCACCACCATCCTATCCCACTTGTTCTGAGCTGCGCACCACACCACCATCCCGACATCTCTAGTGCATGATCTCGTTCTCTTCCGATCCTTGCTACTGTTACTGGTGGCGGCGACGAAGCATCATGTGATTCTGTTCACAAACTGAAGTTGTGAAGTCACCCCATATTGATTCCGTCGTTGTAGTGGTGCTCCTTCTGCTCCCACTCCGCCCTACCCTAAGCAACAAGAAGATGGCCTGGCCACAAATCATAGAATACAGAAACACCGCGACCACCGTCAAGCTCGCTGTGAACCCCTGCTGAAAATACTAGGACAGTACTAGTAACATCAGACTGAAACCCCCACACCATCCATCTGACGAGGAAATTACGAACTTGCATCTGGGCGTTGACAATCGAAGCAGGAAAAGATAAAGGTTCACTACATGACTCCACGGCACACCAAGCAACAGAGGAAACGATCGAGACAACAAAAAAGGAAGCAACAATCGCACTGAACATCTCCTAAGGAGAGCGAGCAACCTGGTCAAGCAGGACCTACCACCGTAAGGGAAGCAACTTCCCAGGCTCTTCTCAGAATTTGGGGGTACCGTGCTCGGCAGAAAAACTCAGGAAGGGTGGAAGAGAAGTTCTTTCTTCAAGAACTTTAAAAAAGCTGGAACCTTTTTAAAATGAAAGATTCTTCACAATCAAATGGAAATTTTTAGCAAACAGAAAATTCGGTTTTGGATTTAAAGATAATTCGGTTTGAGGAGGCGATTTGAAACGAATGGTGAAGTTTGTAAGAGTTCTTTATTTGTTAAGCAATTATGGACTCCTGTATCAGAGTTACAAGCCTACTTGCACTATTATTGCTGAGCGTGACTTCCCAACCTGTTCCCAAAGTTCCCAGAGTGCTCCCCAACTGTTCCCGATAGCACCTTGCGTTAATCCCATATGTTTTGCCTAAAGTCCTCCCCTTCGCACCCATTCACGTGGGCCAAAGCGGTAGAAACTTCATCATTCAATAGAACCTTCTGTTTTTTGGGGTAAGGAATATAGTATTAACATGTTTTGAGACGGGCCAATCAAAATGTAACTCATTGCAAAACGAAACAAAAGTTGGACTTGTGAGGCACCCCCAACTAATTAATATCAATCACACTACCTATCCAAGTCACTTATTTGTTGGACTCATTCCCATGGATTGTCTACTGCACAATCTCCTCACGCCTGCTGCAGAATTCAGATCTATATAGCTGGTAGGCTGCATAAACTTGTCAAAACACAGGCAACTAGTCTCCTTGACACTACAATTTATCTGGCACCAGTCATCATCATGTGCAGGTGGCTCCCACCTACAGCAGACTTTGTGAAACAAACCTGAATATATTATTCCTAAGGTCGATTTTTATCTAAATTGTTTTATCAGATCAGAAAAGAAATTTTTGGGTCTTGATATCACCACCATTTCCACAAAGCTGTCACAAAAACTTCAGAGGCTGAACATCTCTAATGGTTACAGATTTGGAGTTTGGACACGCTCTAGATGATATCATATGCCAAACCATATTACTAGAATGCCAAAAATGAATCTGTAGAATGTTTCAGATGACAATAGTTAGAAGACTAAATTCCTTGATTTTTGCCACGCTAGTGTCCAGTCCCAGGAATCTGTTTTCCAACTGAATTCACCAGGCAAGATGGTTTGCCAATCAATCAACCATCCTGTATTTTATGGAGGATCTGAGCACTCCCAACGATGTGATGATGTCAACCAAGGTCTTTTCTTCTTTTCTACAATGCATGACACCTAAAGGCGACCCCAAATGTCAAGCTTAAATATTCTTCCCACACAACGTGTAACCCCAAAAACTCGGCATGTTTATGCAGTACTTCACATGCTGAACAAAGTTACGCAACTCGTCTGACAAAATCTTTTTTTTTGGCAGAGATAATGTCGGTCAAAATTGATGACTTTCGTCCAAATTTGGTTGGACGACCCATATTTGGTTACAAGGATTTATAGGGAGCTTAAGGGTTAGGGCTAAATAACCCCTAACCCTGCTATGGCTTAGTCAATGTTCTCCAACGTGGCGCGTTCCCATCAGCGAATTTCGTGCGTCACGTTGGAGAACATTGACTAAGCCATAGTAGGGTTAGGGGTTATTTAGCCCTAACCCTTAAGCTCGTCTTGCCGTCGAACACAGTCACCTCCTTCTCCACCTCGCGTCCAGACTCATCTTTGTCGCAACGTGCCTGCCTGGCCTCAGCTAGTCTCTTGAGCTGCTCCTTTCGTTTGTTAAGTCTCCCCATGGTGGCCACTACTGTCTGCGACTGCGAATTGGATGTGGGTGAAGATGAAGTAGTATGGGCTTGTGCATGCCTATGCACAGGCCCGCCAGAAGGAGCAGAGGCCGTGCCACTCCATAACCCTAACCTTACATCCCCTAACCCAAATTCAAAAAACTCCTCTAATTTATGCTGAAATTTTTGGCCCAAATTTGGCCGCCAAACTTTTTTACAGTCACCTTTAGGTGTCATGCACTGTAGCAACAACGAGACTACAACTTCCAGAGCTTGAAGTTTGGTGATGCTGCCTCTTTTGTTCTATGTTCCTTGTGACCCGTATAGCTTACAGTCAAAGAAGATGACACGAAAAAAAGGGTTGAAGACGTTCTTGGTGTTTTGGGTAAAGACAGTGCATAATAGAATCCCTGTACTGACTGAATTTTGAATTGAGATTGAGGAGCCATCCTAAGCCAGAATGGCTTTATGAGCTGGATCATTGTGATCACAAGGAAATGGGGGGTAATGGAAGTATCAGCTAGGATGGACTAGTAGTGGAGACTTTTTACAAGCTTCCAAGTATTTTGCCTATGGAACCTGTTTCGGTCTTTTTAAGAAGGTCACTTGTGGTATTTTTCGTGCGGTCATTTTTGGTAATATAGTAGAGAGGAGAAACCGACAGGTGTGCAGATTGGAGCGTTTTTCCTCTTTTTCTTGCAAAAAATCAGGGTTGCTGGGAAATCATGTAGGCAAGGCTGCTAAAGCATTGTTGTAAGCTGGCAGGAAAAGGAAATTGAAGCACAAAAACAATCAGCATCCGATGACCACAGTAGGAAGTATGTGATTTTGATTGTTCATAGAGGTAAGATCACAGGAGAGTCAGGCATGGGAGGGTTTTGAGTCACGACAGAAGGCCGAGAGTTTTCAGTGTTGTGCATCGCAGAGTGACGAGTTCACATAGCTGAATTTAGAAAGGTGCCGTCGAGAGAGGGTGTTGTAGGGAAATACAGAGCTGGTCAGGGACTGTAAGAAATTTCAGTACTGGCATAAGGGCAGACAAAGAGTATGTGCTCAGTGTGAGCTTTGGTCCGAGGTTATAAGCTGTAGCATTGTCGCAGCACATAACCTAATTGTGAGGTCTTTTTCTTGCCACAAAGACTCTGAAGTCTCCTTTGTGTTGCTGGGTGTGAGTTTCAGTGGCTGTGCTGAGGCCACCATCAAGCCATAGCAACATTAAGATCCCTAGTGGATTCAGAGTAGTGTTCATTTGTTTTTCTGTACTTTGAATTTGTAATGTGGCAGGAGTAATTAGCACCTCAGGCTTGAGGTAGTCCATCATTCTTTGGAATATGTTGAAAATGGACAAAAGCTGCCATATATATATATATTCTGTTTGAGGGATATCTTCCAAATTTTACTCCCTTTTTCTATTGTTGAAATTTGATGATGTTTTTTCAAAAACCAGGGAATTTGTGACAAAATATTCCCAGTTGTTGAGATTAGAATCTGGAGAAAATTTGCCAGAAAACATAAAACCCACTGGTTCAGAGCCATCCTCGTAAGATTGGCAGTTGTGCAGAGGTACCCTGCCACTTTCAATCGTCTGTTGGTTATAATAAACTGAAATTGTCTGAGAATTGCCTATGGATCTAGTTGAATGTAGTGGATGATGAACAAGAATCATAGTTGACTGTTGGACATAGACTCCAGCAGTCAAGCAGATTGGGTATGATGTGTTACAACTAGATATGCAATATTTTTCCACAGAAATATTTTTCCACCCTTTTCCCACACTACCCATACCCACATAGCAAGTTCTGCATTTTTTGTCAAATAATTTTTTCTTTTCTGAAAATAAGACTTCAACAACCGATTGATATTCCTTCAAATTCTTCATTTGCCTTCATGTTTCTCTGCCTAATGACATCCCTAAACAATATTCCATAAAGGACAACCTGGGAAAAATAATGCTTAATTTGGTGCAAACTGGTTTGTATATCAATGAACAAATTCCATGATCCCCACCGGGGTGACCCCTGGACCTGTTGGGATCCTGTAAAGCTTCAACCCTTTGGGTTGAGTAACTTCTTGTTTGTATATTACTTGTCAGGTGCTGGACCTCATCAATTGAGTTCTGAGTCACAAAAGAAGATAATTCACCCCTTCCACCTCTTGTATCCTTTTCACAACTATGGTCCGCATGGTCAAATCCATCATCACATCAAAGTTTAGTTGAATCTGCACCAAGTACAGCCCCACCATCAAGCTCTGCCAATGCAAAGCATGATTTCTGAGTCACACAGAAAACTGCTCACCACCTACCACTTCACATGTACAAAGTGATTCAGTCTCAGAGTCATGCCAAGTAGATTTGTAGCCTGAGCGCAAGTTTTGAGACTTGTCCAATTCCCCAGACCATGACTTTACTGCTCCAAGTCCTTTAAGAGGCAGACTCCATGACCAATTTGTGAGTTGACCTGAAACACACAGCAGCAGGTGAGAGTGGATACCTTGCTTACAACCAAGATCAGCTCTAAGACTTAAAATAACACTTCCCTGGATATGAAATTTACAAGAGTTCATATTCTAAGCCATTTCTGGCAATGACCACAACTGCACTATATCACATTCTTATATTGCTTCTACAAGATGCAATTATAACGGTGGAGACACAGTCCCCAAGATTGTTGCACTCTTTTTGAACGGTAAGTGACAACTTGGAGCTTGGACAAGAAACTTTAACAATCCAGTATGTTTCAACTTTCAACAGCCTACAACAGGGTACATGCAACTCACTGCATTGGTGACAATCTATTCACTCTTATTCATCAATGTCCTTTCCCTGATCTGATACCTGATTACTTCCAACCGCGATCTGGACCTCTGCTTATCAGGAGAAACAAAGTACTTGTCACACACATGGTCATTTCCCTGTCTCCTCCATATCACTACATCCCAACCATTCCATGCTTTTCAGCTACAAAGTTTGCAGCACTGTGAAATGTCCTGTTTCTCCTTCAGTTCTACATCCTTTGCAGAATCTTCCTTCAGGAGAGAACTAGGTGCCACAATATCTGGACCTTTCATATCCCTTTCTTCATGGGTCGTACAAAACGAACAATGTTTGATGGGGTTGCCTTGACTTCAATGTCAGCTTGAACAGGAAAGTGTCCAACACTGAAAACCACAAGCAACAAAGCTAGGTCATTACACTCAAGACATCGTATTTTTGGCCAGTACATGCTAAATAATAACCACCTGCACAGACGTGGTTGTGCATTGCTTAACAACTGCATTGAGAAAATTGACACCTGCTGGTGTTCTTACTAGCTCAGCTGCTGTTAGCTGAAGCTGACTTTCTTTATGAGATACACTTACTGCTTTGAAGATAGCGAATGACAACAATACAACCAACTCTGGATACTATAGAAAAGGATTAAATAGCAATGTCTCATGTCAGCAACAGTAAACAGTTCTCTGAATGGTGCAGAAAGAACCATTACATTCCTGCACAAACTCAAAGAAATGCCACAATAGCTAACTCAGAAAATCCCATGCTAACAAGCAGACATTTACATAAGAAACAGAACTGTCTCAGGCTCTACTCCCTCAATAGATACAAGGAGCAACAGACCATATGTCTATGACATTGCAGAGGATACTCTGCAACAATGCTTTGTAGGTAACCATTAGGCAATCCCAGCAAAACCAAAACTAACACAACAAGAAATAAGTGTGGTCATAACCTTAGAAGTGTCCCTCAAAAAGTGTCAGACCATAACCTTCATCATCAATACCAGTGACAAGCTGCCATGATTCCCCAGTGACTTCATCAGCTTCCAATGGTAGGTGTAGTTAAATATATAGGAGTCCACACATTATTTTGGACATCTGCATCCTGAGTTTCTGTTGCATTTGACGTGGTTTATATTATGGCTTTCTTCTTTGTTCTTTCAATTTTATGTGTATTTCTTTTCTTCTTCTAACTTGATGTGTGTTGGATTTGATGGCCAAAAGGGTTTGTTCTGAAGGCAGTGGAAGTCATGAGGAGAGCAACAGCAAGCAAGTAGAGAATGAAGGCAACGAGTATGACATAGAAGCAGAGAAAGTTGGATTTGTTTGTTTGCAAGTAGTCATAGAGCTTGGCTGGGATGATGAGCTGAATGAAGGGGAGAGCAACATCACAATAGCACCAAGTACTTCATAACAGGCACAAATGTGATCAAATTTTATGGTTAGCATTTCTCCTAAGACAAGCAACACCGAAACCTTTTAAAGCCCAAACTTTCATTTCTCCTACTCTTTGTCCCCCGTGTCTAGATCTTCCTCTAAGAGATTGTTGTGTAACAAGTGCGTAAGGTTCACTAGAACACGCATGGATTTTATCATCAACCTGATGAATTAATTTTAGCATATAAGCCTTTCCTACTGTAATAGGTTGCTTAAAATTTTATCCAATTCTTCCATCAATTAATTGGTTTTTTCCCCATGAAATTTTGACCATTATACATTCTTGCATTGGCTGCATTCATTAATGAAATCCATTAGTGGGCATTTTGCCTTCACTTGCTTTCAAACTTTACATAGGCCAACAAACATTTTATGTAATGTGTGTTCCTTTTGGTGACTAATAACACTCACATTATTTGCCTCACCTTTTTTGTCCATGATGCTTTCATTCATTTTGCTTCTCAATTAGGTTTTGATGAGCCAATGATTTAGCCAAAAAACTATGCTACTTGGTCCCCTTCTAGTTTGTGTGTTAATTTTTCCCTTCTTGTTGGTTTTACACCCTTTCAAATGGCATTAAAGCTTTGGTCATTCCATTTGGCTTCCCCTCCTTCATTTAGACCTTTCTCCAAAAGGCCTTAAAAGAAGATTTGCACCATGTAAAGGTGCTTCCAAAGTTAGGGGATGTTCAAAAAACTTTTGAAATCATTTATAGGGGTTTTATTTAATGACCATCTTTTTTTTTTTTGTTATTTCCCCTCGCTCTTAGAACTTTAGTGTCAATTGGCCTACCTTCATTTAAGTCTTTGGGAAACTTTTGGGTTCACATTTCTTAAAGTGTATGGAAACTCCCTTAATATGTCAACATGTTGTTTTCCCTATCTCTAGAGGGGGGGGGGGGCAAGTCTTATTTTTATTAAGGCCATTGCCATAGTGACCTACATGGGGAATTAGGGGCTTGTGAGCCCAATTATTACTTCCAAATTCTTACAAGACCATTACCCATTGTTATTAAAGGCTATAGGGGTTTGTAGCTAAAGTTTCCTTTTCAAGCTCACTTAAGGTTCATGCACAATAGCACAAATGTTCATCCTTCTTTTGGAGTAGTTTTCAAAGAAGGGGGTTAATCATTTTTACAAGAACATTTATGATTGTTTGCATGAACATTCTTTTTTTAACATCAACTCTAATATGTCTTATAATCCTCATGATCATCACGCTTGATTCCAATCATGTGTAGGACAAAATCTCAATGATTGGTTCTTTGCTTGCTTATTCATTTTGACATTTTTGATGACTTTAAACATCTCCTTTTTAACATTGCACACCATATTATACCTCTTGCATTTAACAACTTGGGTCTTATTTCAATGTAGCTATGGTCAACCTATATATTCGATGGGGATACACCTTTTGTGGTGTGCCCATAGAGGGGAACACATTGTTATTGATAATGTTACTTAGGATGTTTATGTTAAAGATGTTGGTTTTCATGTTTTGTGTGAACAAACACAAGTTTTCTCATTCACCTCCTTCCATATCTTCACATTAGTGGGTCGATATTGTGTTCACTTTAAATGGGGTTTACACTCTAGTTAATGTTGTCATCATTGATCCCATTCAAGTGAATATAATCTTGTAAATAACCATTTTTAAAGAGTGGTCATAACAATTGTGACACAAACAAAAAACCAAGTTATACCACAATCAACATCCTAATGATGTGTTTATCCTATTTGGGTGTTTACACCAATAAGCTAATAGTTTCTTTCATTAATGTGCTAACATGGCATGGTCAATTAAAGGTTTTTGAGGCCCTCCTTTGTTGGTGTTGTGCTCATGTTTGTAGTTCTTGAAAAAGTTCAAGCTACTACCATATGGAAACAGGTTGTTATTGTCAGGGAGACATTTCTAGGCTAGGTGTTCCTTCAAGTTCACAACCCATCTTCTTATTGGATATGTTTCATATTATTAATAAAAGTTTTATGTTCTAGGTTGCTTTTCAACCTTTTTTTGGTGGGTCCCCACTATAGTCTTTTGTAACTCTTGTTGCGCATTTGTGTTTTTGAATGTTCTCTTTTGGTTGGACTTTGGATTACTTTTATTGTTCCTCCCTTTCCCATTTTCGGATGGGTGTTTTGTTGTTTAGTTAAATTTGGTAGGGTTTCATTCAATTATATTAATCAAAAGCCATAAATTGGACCCAAGGCCTTTAGATGAAAATCCAAGACCAATTCAAGCCAATTTGTGGCATTTACATAACACCATTTTGGAAGGAAATTAAATTAATCCAAAACAAAATGTGGAGCTCAAAGGGGAGTTCATGGTTTGGAGAACCAAGATATAAACAAAATTCCAAGTTTGTTTCTTTCATTATTCTTTGTCATTTTTCATTATGTTTTTTCCTACTTGTTGAAGTTGAAATTGTGCAAGAATGGAAGACATTATTGAGTCCACACTGAGCATTCCATTTTTGAATCTAATGTTGACATGGTTGGATTTGTAAATTCACACAAGGTTGTTAATTGAAAAAATGTAGTTTAGTCATTACAAGAACACAAAATGAAGAGGATTTTCAAATGACAATAGAAAGCTTTGGTCATAAAAGGTTAAAGCACCATTTTCACAAGTGAAAATGTAATCAACTTTACAAGAAAACCCTAAACTAATTCCCCTTCCCTAAAAGAGAGCAAGGAAGAAAATGGTTGTAATTGCAATGAAAGAGGAAGATAAGGAAGGAGAAAAGGTTGGGAAAAAATTAAGGTTTTAGCGGAAATTTACATTTGATTGCATTACAAGGAAAATTGGAACTTGAATTTGCCAAAATGCATAAAAAAGGTAAATTCTAGCTTACTTGAAACCTTAGTTATGCTTGTTTTGAGAGAAATTTTGAAAAGGAACATTTTTAATTATCAAACTTTATCTTTTTTCAGATTTGGAATTTTTTGAAGCAAAGTAAGTAAAGAAAAACAACCAAAAAATCAGAATTAACTTGATTTCAAGTGTTTAGGCATAAGCATGCTAAAATGAGTTTTAAAAGTATCTTGATAATGCAAAAAAACTAAATATTAACTTTGGAGGTTAAAAAGTAGGATGCCTCCTTTGAAAATGAATGTTTAAACTATTACAACATGAAAAAGTTTTTAAAAACTTAAGAGGTTTTGTTTAATTTTTTTTCAACCTATTTTCATTCATTTTTAAAAATTTGATGTTGTTGTTCCATTTTGCACAAAATAAACATAAAATATAATCATGAACCTTCATTTTTTAAATCCACTCCTTCAAAAAATGTTTGACACATGTTTTACCATGTTACAAACACAAAATGTATTTGTATTTCATTTTGAAAAATAAGTTTTCAACACTTCAAACCTATGTAAGGAATTACTTACTTTTGAAGGGCTTAACATTGTCATAATTGAAATATTCAAGGTTTAAAAAATGTGTATCAACATGCATGATGGCTCAAACATTAATCACACATCATTTGAATAGTTTAATTTGGAAAAAATATAAAATATAAACTTCAATAAATAGATAATATAGCTCAGTAATAATATAAATTGGGGATGACCATATGTGGTTTATTTAATATGGTTAATACACCCAAAAAATTGTAACATTGGTAAAAGGCCTAAAATTTAAACATTCAAAAATGATTTTTCACTTATTTTTACTTTTTGAGCATGGATCATCAATTGGCCTACTTTAGCATGCTTGTGCATGTTTACATTTGAATAACATTGGTTTTATCAAAGTAATCAAGTTCAATATTTTTGCTTCAAGGAATAATTTTCACATGTATTGTTTTTTTCTTTAACGGTGGATAAATTGTTCAAATTGCACACCTCATGTTGGCTTCAATTCTTGGTTTTTCAAGGATTTCAATTGCTTGCAAATATAAATTCAATGCAATTTACATTAATACAATAATGAAAAAATTACAAATGGTATTTCAAATAATGATCATCATGAATGTTGTTTTTTATGATGCATTAGATAATTGGTGGCATCAAAATGGAAATGTGATCAAACATGTGAATGCTTTTACCAATGACATTGATGAAGTTATGGGCAATCCAAAATTTCAAAAAAAAAATGATAATAATTCTAACTTGATACTAGTAGTAAGGAGCTTTTCAACATACCTTTCACTCCAAATGAAATGTAAGAAGCAAAACAAAAGGAAAAAAAACTATGGCCAAAAATAATGTTCTAATGTCCCAACAATTTAAAATAAAATTTAATTTTTTTTAAAAAAATGGATAAATTAAAGGTTACATAACAATTAAACATCGAATCATTCATCACAACTTAACTTGAAATAAAATGTATTCAAGAAGACAACATTGTCATTTTTTCAAATTAACTTCATTTTTTTTTTGTTGGGATTGTTTTCAATGGTTGTCATTTCTTCATCTTCACCTTGATGTTTTCTATGTCCCATGTCAATCTTATCATGTTTCATTATCCTTAGATTTTGTAATTTTTTCATTTGTTTGATTGCTTTTTCAATCACTTTGAACATATAAACTCCTTTGAAATTAACAAATGTTGAATTTTCTTTTGCTTGTGTTTTTTTAATCTTTCAAAGCTTAATCCATATTAAAGTCATTTGAGTTAACAATGCACATATTATTCAATCATGAATACTATTTGCACCACCCACAATCATAATCCCAAAAACTACATTTTACATTTACAATTCTGTGAGTCAATGTGGAATAAAAGCTTTTCCAACAATCATATGATTTTGGATTTATCTTAAGTGTAATAATTGAAATATGACTACCATCTATGGCATCTAACATGTAAAGAATTCCATGTAAGATTTCAAAATTAACAATGATTTATTTGATTTTGTTTTTAATTAATTTATGTATAACCAATGGTTTCAAATGATTTTTAATAGCTGCACAAAATTCTCTCACAATAATTGTTGCCATACATTTTACAATGTCATAAACCTCTTTGCACATTTGCAATGAATTTTCATCACCTAATCTTAAAAAAGTCATTGCTACTTTAATTTCTATAAGGAGGTTTTATCTCCCGTTTGTATTTTGTTACTCAAGATTTGGACCTACAACCTAATCAAAGCATGAAATGTGTCATAACTTAACCTTGTGTGTCGTTGAAACATTTTTTTCAAAAAACTTCCTAAAAAGCTAATTCTCACATATCCAACTGCCCTTTCATACCTTCATATGCTTCAAACTTTTAATGATGTGTCAACAAACTTTGAAAAACAACAACAATACACTCATCCTACTCCAATGTTGTCCAATAACTATCCATTGCAATGAGACCACTTGTGCAAGGACTTGATGCATAGCCATAGTGAAAATTAAAAACACCAATATCTTGTGCATACCTTCATTCATCGTGTGTAATTGAAAGCAAGAAACAAAAAAAAGGAGAGAAATTTTTAAAAAAAGAAAAGAAAAAAAGTTCAACCTAATTCTCTTAACATGTCAATCTCACATTTTTTGGGTTCATCCACAATGAAGTTAGAGCATCTCCAACGGTGCTCAGTATGTGACTCCAGACAGTAAAATTTATTGCAAAAAAGTCAATGTGCCGGTTAAGCTCAGGAAATTGGTTTTTCTGCACCAAATTCGTGCAGCTTGCCTTGGCTGATGAAGGGCGCAACACAGTTTTGCACGTCCCAAAAAGAGTGTAATAAATTGCACCTGACTGCGGCTCAGTTTTTCTTAAGGTCGATCACAATGATTGGTCCAGGTGGTTTGCTATTAGTAGTCACCCATGTATATATGCAGTTCCAGTTTCAGTTTTATTGGTGGGGTTGCCAAAAAAACCAAAAGCTAAACTTAGACATTTAATTTTACTATTCAGAGTTACATATTGAGCACCTTTGGAGATGCTCCTATAACTTGTAACATGCTTCCAATGGATGGTGTGCTGGTGGCTGTTGCTTACTCTGGCCCAGCAAGCAGAGACTCCATCAATAAGTGTGCCAACAACATGATTCCATGCTTGATTTATGGTCGTACCTAGTAGTGTGTGCATTCGGGAAGTCAAGGCTCTAGACTTGTGTGTCCTTGGGCTTTGGTGAGTATGCAAAAAATTTCACCACATCAACTCAAATTTGGACCCTAACTACGTAGCCCCGGGCGGGCCCCGCTTGGCCAATCAACTACCTAATTAGGACTTTAGGTAACTTTCCGAATGGGATAATGCTTCACAAAAGGGCGGATGTGGGGGCAAGGGGGCACACTCTAAGGAAATTTCCTTTGGCATCAGTTTTGCCTCTATAGACATCATGAGCTTCATTCAACTCATTCAAATATTCACTTCCATCCCGTTGGAATTTCCGATTATACTTGACATTGGGGTGGAGCAATAGAATGACCAAATAGTTGTTCATGGACAACCTTTACGACCCCCCAACCCCCCTTCCCCAAATAATTTGTTGTGCTTGTCGGTAAGTAGTCAATTTCATATACCATTACATGAATTGGAAATTCCGGTCGGTGTGAGTGGATGTGCGGGTGTGTGTGATTGACCACGAGCAGAAATTACCACTAAGGGGTATGCTCGGAGGTGGGGAAAAAAATTGAGAAAAAGAGGGGAAAGGGGTGGGGTGGGGTTATTACCATGCGGGTGCAAAATGCAAAAGGAAGAAAAGAGGGTAAATAAATTCACCTACAGTTTCAAGTCTAGTCAATTGGGGAGAGGATTTTTAAAAAAAATTAAATTTATTTATTTTTATTTTAATTGAAAGGGTAAAAAAGGTCGTCACCGACCTACCTAAGTTTCTATCCGGACAAAAAAACACCGGATCCTAGACCTATCACCTAATTGCCACCTTTTTCTTTCTTCGGGTGGGTTTTCTAGGTACGTACCGCACTGCGTGTCAGTGGCCAAGCGAGAGGCGCGACTGTAAGTGTTTTACGTACTGCGGACACCCGATTGAAACGGGTGGCACCAGTACGTGAATAGTAAGATAGATTGCCAAGGCCGTAGGTAGTAAGTTGGTAGTGACTGATTTCGTTAGAACTAGGCTACTAGTTAGCGCGAACTGCGTTACCAGTCAGTCAGTTTGAGACCTAGGTTACTAGTGAGTGTGGACTAGGTTACTAGTTAGCGCGAGGAAGGCGAAGAGGAAGAGGAGCGAGGAGGCGCGCCAGACGGACGTATTGCGGGAGACGAGGAGATCGCGAACGACGCATCGCTCGAAACCAAATTGTGGGAGATTGATTCAGGTATCGTCGCTGCTGCTTTCCATCTCCAAAGCATTTGTCTGTTTTTCTTCTTTCCTTTGATGCAATTTGTGAACTAGGTTTTGGTCATTTTGGTGGCTATTATTGTCTTTGATAGTGGTGTCGGTTTTTGGCGGGGGTGCGGTGAAAATGTCATCCATGTTGAGCTTCAGACTCCCTGAAGTCTAGGGTTAGGTCACTAGAATAATGGAGTTGAGTTTCTTGTTAGTTAGAGATTTGAGCACAGTCTTGTTGAATTTTGTTCTATGATGTCGTTGATGTAGACGTCGAAGCTATGTTGTTTGTGATGCCATTGCCCTTTCGATGCTAAAGCAACCTGCATGGTATTTCACAAGGAACCACATGAATTCTTTGCTAGGGTTTCGGAATCCTGCCCAGCAATTGTTATCAGCGTACTCAGATGATAAAGGGTTTTCATTTTTTCTTGGAAGGTTTTGTTAAGGGCACAGCATTGTGAAAATGAATGGAGTTAGTGCATGCTATTGATTCTGAAGGAACAGGGGATTATGGACAATGTCAATCTGTGCTCAATTCTTGTGGATAGCAGATCTATTGGAATATTTGTGGAATGTGCAATTGCAGTTTAAACATGAGGAATAAGTCAGTGCTGCCTTTGTCATAATCGTCCACCATGTTTTCATCTGTCTAGAAGGAGATAGCAACTGCTGCAGTAATGGTCATGGTCAAACTATGAGGCAATTGGGATAAACCAATTAGTGGAGTCTGCCAATTGCCTGTTCTCTAAAGTGTGTATCTGATTGCAAAAAGTCAAAGCCAGAAAAACGTGTCTGGCGATAATGTGTGTGCCCTGGGTTTGAAGTTCATCATGTAGTCTCTTGTAGAAATTTGTGTTTTGTTTGATTGCAAAAAGTAAAAGCCAGAAAATCTTGTCTGGAGATAATGTATGTACCCTGGGTTTGAAGTTCATCAGTATAGTTTCTTGTAAAAAATTATGTTTTATTTGATTGGGATTTGCAACTCATATTTGTCTTAAATGGTGACAGTGGACTGTTTGCAGGGATGTCTGACATATTGGATCCTTTACAGATTGTGGAACCTCAACTGCCACTGGAGGAGTTTCCTGCTGAACAGGGTGCCACAACACCTACATCACGTTCTGAACAAACTACTGCCATACTACACTGGTCGGTAGAGGATGTCAGGCACTGGTTAGAGCATAATGTGGCACTGCCACATTCTCGGCTCCAAGGTGGTTTCAACTTTATGAACAACCTTTTTGCTACAAGATCGTGTTTTTTGGCAGAGAGAATAGCCCCATCATTAGTAAATTCTTTTTTTGTATATTGAGAGAACCAGTTGTCTCAGCTAAAGCAGAGTCTGCAGCTAGTCATATTTGCCCACTTGTCCTCATTAAGACTCTTTGATCATGCTGTTCAGACAGCTGTAAATCAGGCCAAGATCTAGATCATCTCTACTGTTGCATTAATCCTATTTAGCTTTGACTTAAGTTGAAGGGTCATATATACTCACGAAGCTTTTGACATATATACTTCAAGGAGAATTTTGCATAGTGTGTCTCATGCCTGCCAAAGAACCATCTTTTTAGGATGTGTTTCAGAAGATGTCTTTCCATGACATTCAACATGTCTGCATTTGGACAGAAGTGGTGAAATTATTTTCATGTCAAGGTGTGGATGGATTGGGTTTGCTCACCCTCCAACGAAACCACGAGGCCTGCCTGGGAATGAGTAATTCCGAATGGCTTTTAGTAAAGGTTAGCATCTCCCTTATGAGCTAGAAGTTTGCATGATGATCCCACCAACCTGCAGAATAAATTTTGCCATTTCCTTCAAGCCAATTTGTTCTCTGCTACTTTGTTCTGGTTTTCCCATTAAAAGCTGATGTGTTAACTTGTAAGGCAATATCTACTGGTCATCATTATGCTGTACTAACTAGTTTGTCCTTATAGCTCGTTGTTGTAGGGTGAATTTGGCCAGGGTCCTCCAAGCCAAGTTGTCCTCTTCTTTCTGACATCAACTTCTATTGATGTATCAATTTATCATCATTTCTGTCTTTTCCCTCAAAGCTTACTGTTTCTATAGGGTGTCTGGCTAGCTTAACAACTTACTAGGAACCTGTGTTAGGTCAGAAGTGGTGAAGCTTGTGTTAGGTCATAAGCAGTAAATGCCAGTTACTTTATTTTTTATGGAAATGTTCTTCTGCTAGCTATGTATAATTGATGTGCAGAATACATCTTTTACTCATTTTCATGATCTCTCCTTTCCAGAAATTGATACTGTAGTGTAGATGAGCTAATGAAGTCAGTCTAGAGTCATGGCAGCTCCTCACTGCTGTTCATGATGAAAGTGATGGTCTACACCCTTTTGATGACACTCATAAGGTTATGAGTCATGACTGTGCTTATTTTTGTTCGATTAATTTGATGGACCAAGGCAGAAACACAAATCAAAGAGAAATTGTATGACAATGAACCACAGAGTCATATGACCGCAGGCAGCACGGAGGTGGCTGATGGCGCAAGGTGAAACACCACTTCCAAGGCCTGAGAATGCTCTTGGTATCGAACATGCCCCCTGTGCTACTCCCCCAAGTACACCTCAAAGTACCAGGTACCTCTTTTAGGGTATGAGAACAATTTTGTGGCAGAGGGCATAATGTAAAGTGGCATCTGTCACCTTAAGCTCCTGATCAAGTATCCACATGATACTGCCAATCCAAAGTAAACAACAGTGACATGGGCTCAGATGGGTCTAAGTGCTAATTGCATTAGAGTTAGCATATCAGTGGTTCTTAGATATTCTTGCTGATATGATGTCTGGGTGAGCATTATGGACACAGGTCAGAGAGGAGTAGGGACTCTCATGAGAAGACATCATTGCTTTCTCCTCGAAAGCAATGGGGTATGCCCAACATATGGTGGGGCTCTGCAAAAGATGATCAGGTGAATTACCACTGTATGCCCATGCCTGTTGTATTGTCTATGTTGACTATTGCCATGGTTTCTTGTTTTGGAACTTTTGGAACATGTTGGTGTGTCTCTGCTGACTAAGATCTGTCATGTTGCAGGCAGAGGCCATAGAAAGGGAAGTATTGTCATTACGAGGAGAAATTGTGGGTGCAGAGGAGCGGGAGGCCACAATGTTAGCACAGTATGTAAATGTTTCTTTCACCCTATGGGTTTGAAGTTCTTCTGTTGTTTCTCATAGTTGTGTAATCCGATTGGGCTTGCATGAAGTGCATCCATGTTTGTTCGTGTACCTTGAAGAATCGCATAGAAGGATTGCTGTCCTTAATATGCCAGCTTACTGTGAATTGTTCTTGTTAGGAGGGTTTTCTACTCAGTTGTCTGGGGTTCTGGACTTCTGTTTATCCCAAACTTTTTCTCCATGTTTTTATCCAAACATCACCAGTCAGAGGATTTCTTGATTGTCTTTTCAGTCAGGAGTTAGATGAGGCCCTGATGGAGCATATTTGTGCAATTTGTGCTAGATTGGACCATGTTGATGAAGTTCTTCGAACTGCCCAGCTTGCTAGCTACTTTCATTCACGAACTGTAAGTCTCTATTACAGACTTGTGCTTGTATAGCATGTGTGTGAAAAAGACTTATCCTTATGGATGAGATTCAAGGGGCCTGAAATTTGATTGTTCAGTGGATGAATGAAAGTCTCATGTGCATGAAAAGGATGATGTGATGCTTGCATGTGACTAGTGTCAAGGAGTATTCTTTTCTGTTTCATCTCATCATGGCTGGTCATGTTTGACCATTCACACAAATGATTGCAGTGAGTTTGCTTCAGTATGTTGAGTCTTGTGCTGTCAGATATGGGCTTTTATGCCACTGAGAGACAGATTAATTCCATATTTGTTCAGTTTCATGCTTTCACAGGTCTGTAGGCTTTTGAATAGCTGCATACTTAGGTCAATCTGACTGGAAGACTACATGGTGTTTAAGTGGGGCCTGCTTTCTGGGTACAGAGATGGTCACCATTGCCAGGTGAACCCCCAGTGGATGATACTGATGTTGATGATTGGCTTCTTCGGTTTTTTGTCTTACGAGGTTCTTCAATATGTTTCTATCTACGTGCAACAGGTCTGATCCTGTCACATCTTGGCCTTGGAACAACTACATGGAACCTGCTTTTAATGTGTCAGTTGTACTTAGTAGGTGGTAGATCAGTCCTACATTGTTCCTCTTAGGAAGTCCACTAAGTGTAGAAGATGGCTAATAAAATTGTCTTTTTGAGGTAATTATCACTAGAAAATCACTAAAATCTGTCGAAGTTTCTAGTGGAGTCGATTGGGTCTAGTTGGTTGTTTAAAGCACTTCTTCATTCAACTTTAGTGGGCATTTTGAGTCAGAGAGAGATGTGGGAAATAATTGCAGATTTGAGGCCACAAGGCACTGTAATGCGAAGTGAGATTGTGGAAGTTGGGCCCATCCCTAACCACCTCCACCATCAGGATGACTCTCGTTGGTCTGCTTTTCACATAACAACATGCCACGGCCTACGCCTGGAGTGCTCATCACTTTTGAAGGTTCAGGTGGTTTCTTGTCTTGTTTAAACCCAGCTGCATGTTTGCCTTTCAAGCCTGGCAAATTATCCAATGTGCACAATCTGGCAGGTGTTGCATTAATGAATTGTGCTGGCATCAATAAAGATATGCAAGTAGATCAAAAGTCTTGCAGGATTGTCAAATGATTACTTGGTGGGATCACTGCTGGATTACAATGCATATAAAACAAGCATCCAGTAGCAGTCCAGTGAAGGAAATAAACTTTGTCCCCTCAGCTCAGGCCTTTCTACTCTTTAGGTATTATGGACACTATGAGCTCTTTATGTAATGTTGTGAGCTCAATTGACATGGAAATTAGTTTGGTGGTGGATGAAAGGTGGACTGCTGGCTTTCACTTCTTACAGGAGGCTCCAGTTATTCTGATCTCTTTAGACTAAGTCCACATCCTCCACTGCCTCTGACAGCTCCTAGTCGCAAGATTCTTCAGGCTCAACTTTCAGATTCAACCATGGGGTAATGTCCACCTTGCTCTCTGCATACTATTAGGTTTCAGTCATGGCTAAAAAGTTTTTCTGAAGATGTTCTGAGCTTCTCCTTCAACATATAAGATATTGTCTGCAACCTGCATGGTTTAGGGGTTCGTGCAACCATTTTTTAAGAGTTCGTGCAACTTGCTGCTGTGATCTGTATGCTGATTTAATTGTGTATGGTTTTTGAGCAGGCAAGAAGGTGAGCTCTTTGGCGAGGTGGAGTAACTGTTAGAGGAGCCAATCAAACAAGCCTGTGCTGAAGGGACTTCAGTAAAGGATCCACTGACTGATCCATGGGTTGTATCCCCAATGATGATGGAGATTGCTTTGGACAAGCACAAGCTTACCATCGGATTGTATAAATTGAGAAGTTTGCTCACAAATTTGGTGACATGTACATAGATACACACCCAGAAGATTTTGAATGTCACATAGAGGTTTCACAGCAGAGTTTGATAGAGAAGGTAAACCATCAGGAAATTCTGTGAAATGATTTACACCAAGGACCCTTGGGTGTGATGTACAGTAGACCACAAGAACATCAAGATAGCAAACTGTCTTGGAACTCCAACATGGACAGCTTTGCCACCTCATTTTAGAGGTGTCATCATGTTCTATCCAGCAAATGAAATGCCTTGCAGTTTGCAAGAGGGTGACATGCAAATCTCTGCACTTCCTAGTCTTCACTTAGAGCCTTTTTCTTCAGGTAGAGATCTGGTGCAAGTTTAGATGATGATCAGTCTGAAGAGCAGAATATTTCAGTGGCTATTTCATGCGGTTTTCATGTCAGCAAAGTGTGTTTTTGCTGATTTGTTTGCTCTGCAACCCACAAAGTTAACAACTGTAGTTCTGTACCTTCAGTTTGTCCCTGGACTTTTGTCTTTGACTGAGTATGAGCACCCTACTGTATTGTAAGACTTGGGTTTTGAGGTGACCACCTAGTGGCTTGTTAAAGGTAAATTCTCTGGTTTAACAATTGCCAATCAGGTGATATTCCTTCAGCCTAGCTGGGACTTTGGGGCTTTGGTGCTTGAGCTTCTGTGATTACAAAGTGGGAGAACTTTGCAGGCAGGGTTCTGCCACAGTATTAAATAGTAGAATTCAGCCTGCCCGAATCCTGACAGAGAAACATTGAAAGTTGGGGTGAAATAAAACCTGTCACACATTTGCTTTCTGCTGTTTTCTGATGAAATCATCTGTATCCAGTCATATTGGGGGTTGCACATTTTTCTTACATTACAAAAACATGAAAGAAGACCCTCTTTGAACTTTGTGAATTTGTTGTGCTTTTCTTCTGCAAACCAATTCTATGAGTGGTGAATTACTTGTTTTGAAATTTCATTGTTGAAGCAGAAGTGTTACTAAAGGTTTTCAAGCAGATTTTGGGGCAGGTTTTGGGGCAATGGGTGATGGAGAAGGAGCAGGTTTTGAAGGAACAACCCTATCTTCTTCAGTTGGAGATCGCCTTATGTCAGGTATCCAACTTGTTAGAGCCCCTCGCCAAGCTCTCAATTCCCTCTCCAACTCTTCCAATCGCCATCTCATCAACTGCAGCTCTTCTTCTGATTTTTCATCTGCTTGCCGCAATGCCTGTACTAGGATTATGTCAGTAGGAAATTAACATTAGGAGTCAATTAACAACCCCAGGCACCTAATTTGGAAATTCACATAATGAATGATTAGTCAGGCTCCACTTAATTCTATACAAACAGCTACATGAGGCAGTGTCAAACTAAGGGTTGCAAACATTACTGTATGATGTGAAGATTGACTAGGGATAGAATGTTCTTCAAAGTTGGGGTGATGAATATATTCTCTGGCAGAATACACTTGGATGTCTACACAGATATTAGTTTGTGCATTAAGGCAATCATGTCATTTTTCATCATGTGTTATGCAATTAGGTCAATAGAGGGTGTAATAGTTTTTGATGTACAACAGGGGAAATGTACCTCAATTTCTGCCTTCCGAAGACCTTCCTTGATAGCTTCAGACCGAGAACTTCTGGAAACTTCCATGATCACTAGAGCTCCACCTATCTGAAACCCAATGATGTTCATCACAAAGCCAAGTTGCAACTCTAATGTACTGTCGCCTTGAATCATACACCAAAAGGAGGAGGTAAAATGAAATTGGAAGTTTGATTTTTTTTACATAGTATCCTGAGAGAAGAGAAAAAGTTGTTGCCAAGCGGCAAGCACAAAGAAGACCAGTTGCAATGAATTAAACTACAAGGCAACCATTGTTTTGAAATTAATAGGTCCGTGTTCGGTAATGTAGTATGTGAGAGGCATGTGGTATTTTGTTACATTCATTTACATCAAAGAAGTTTTATGTTTTTGGGTATATGTATGTATCTCTGTTTGATAGGAAGTAAGAGATTGGCATTTCCTGAACGAAGTTTTATGGTTCTTGGGTCTATATATATGTCTGTTTCAAGATACATGTTTCATGAAAGAAGTTGTATGGTTTTTGGTTCTGTGTACGTATCTCTGTTCAATAGCAATTATAGATTAGCACTTCATGAAAGTAGTTCTACAGTTTTTGGGGTCTATGTATAATATCTGTTTCAATAGAGACTATAGATTTAATGATTGAGGACAACATGACATGCAGGATGTTTCCATCATTTTTACCCCAAAGATGATGAATTCACCAAGAATTTCAGATGCATCTTGGACAGCCTTGTCTTCATTGAGAGGATGGATGGCCACATTCGTGTTGTGACCATATATGCGCCTTTGGATATTCACCTGCATCCTATGGTTTGACTGTCCCCACCCCATTTATGCCCCTTAAAAAACTTCTTTGAATCAAATGCAAATCTTGAATCTTGAATGAATCTTGAATTGGTGCGCTGCTTTCCAATTCCAGAAATTTTAGCAAATCATCTTTTTCCAAGTTTTACAAGGTGCACAAGAAGTGTTTTTACTTGTGCAAAATTGATAATGAGTTGACGAAACCAAGGGTGCTTGGCTGCCTCCACTTTCATCCGAGTTGCCAAAGGCTTGCCCAATGTCTTGATCATCAAAGCTCCAAGCTTTGCAAATGGCAATATCATTCTTCTGTGCCCTTGTAGGTCTTTGTGCTCCTCCTCCTCTTTGGTTGTTTGCTTTCTCCCCAACCCCCCCTCTTCCTTCACAACCTCTCTAATCCCACCAAACATTATCCCACACCAGAAATCATCTCTCCAAAGATTATGCACCAAAAATGATCTCTTCTTCTTGGGTCATTTCAAGCATCCCAAATTTTGCAAAACCCGGCACCATAACATCACCTTCTCCAATACTGAGAAAAGAGTTTTTGTGGCTTTTACAAAGATAGCTCTAAATCATGAAAGCAATAGCAAAGGACTTCGAGAATTATGAAAAATGTGGACCCAAAAAAAAAGGCAAGAAAAGAGTTTTTTTTTTTGTTTACAAAAGAGAGGAATCTATATTCATGAAATCAATATCAAAGGAATCTTAACATATCATATGGAGAATGCAGAGAGTCTCATAACCCTAATAACCCAACAAAGGAACTTCAAAGATAAGCTTGTCATCAATGGGAACAAATTTCAAGAGCTTGTTAACTAATGGAAGCAAATTCAAAACAATATTTTAGGGTTTTGAACAAAACTGTTTGGAATATAACTAGGAAGAAGATTAGGGTATAAATCATGACAAAAGTGGAGCATCATTGGTGTTGCTCTTGTCAATTTAAATCGATTAAATCAAATTAGATGAAAATTTTCCAGTGGCATATGAAAAATTCAAAAAATAACTATCTCATTTTCAAGCCTAAAAACTTCTTTTATAACTATTTCATTTTCTTATTAATTTTCATAAATAACTATTTCTCACCTTCCTAATAACTACCTCCATTTTATATCTATCTCACTCCTTTTTCCTATCCACCAACATGGATTTTTTTTTAAAAAATAAAATTAATATGTGCCTTTTCATGTCCATGAAATGTATATTAATTTAAATTTAATTTAATATTGATATAAATATATTAAAATATTTTTAAAAATTCAAACAGCTGATCATCATTGGTAGCATGCAGCAATGCAGAGCTCAAATTAAAATAAGGGGTGTGTCACATTGTGGCCTTGCCATTTACATTAAAAAGTATTTTAAGGAAAAAAAAAAAGAATTATGAAAATTCAGATATTTCACCATGCAAAAATATAATCTTTTAAAAAAAAAATCCTCTGAAAGAAACCAAAATCCTTCAAGATATTATTATAACTCTATTATAACTAATCTCAAGTTTCAACGAAAGGCAAAATATCGTCTTTCAAAAATTCTCATATAAAAATAGACCTATTATTATTACCTAGGGACCTATAAAAATCCCTTAAGCTACTATACTTTGTAATGAATCTAAACACAATATCCTTAAGGGCCTTGGTAGTAGGCAAGGCCCCAAAAAACACACACACACACACACCTTGGGTTAGTCTGGGACTCGTGGTTAGGGTTTCTAAGGTTTTTGGACTTCTAGGATTTCTAGGGTTTTCTCAGAAGGTTTTGGGATTTTTAGGGTTTGCAGCGCGCCCTGGAAGCCCTAGAATCCCTCGAAGTTTCCAGGGTTTTGGGGAACTTCACCGACCGACCTTGACCAAGCAAGGTGCAATTCCGCTCGCTCGGCCGAAATGGTCGTGGTAGGCTACTCAGCGCATCGAGGATTAGAGGAGGAGTGGGAAGGAGGCGAAGGGAGCGACGGCAGAAGAGAATTGTTCGCTCAGGAATTTACGATAGGCCTTGTTGCAAAGAGAATTGATCGCTCAGGAGGTTGTTTTCTTAGACGTTGCGGCGGCGACGACGACGGGGTTGAAAGCTTTCTTCTTCAGGTCAAGCAAGTAGGATCCAGGAGCACAAGAAAGGTGACGAAGGGCGGCAGGAAGAAGAAGAAGAAGAATTCGTGAGTGAGCTTTGGTTGCCACAACTCCCATTCGTTTCCTTCTCGTTTGGTAAAACATCATCTATCCTGTTTCTCTTTTTGTTTGGTTTTTCTCTGTGAAGCTTTGCAATTCAAGTTTCTGTAAGTATGGCGGATTATTGAATATGGTTCAAGAGCATAATTGAGGAAGATTACTCCGGGGATAATGTGCTTCCGGGTATGATGTTATTCTGGAGGTTGGCAGTTGGAGAGAGAGAGAGAGAGAGAGAGAGAGGATGGCAAGATGCCATGGATTGATAAGTTAATGTGTTGCAGAGAGACAAAAAGACAAGAAACAGAGACAGACAGAGACACAGAGTGGCAAGATGCCATAGATTGACAAGGGAATGTGTTGCAGAGAGACGAAAGAGACAGGAATCGGGAGCAGAGAGTAAGATGTCGTACGATGACGTGGAGATTGAAGACATGGAATGGAATGAGGAAATCCAAGCTTTCACATATCCATGTCCTTGTGGTGATCTCTTTCAGATTACCAAGGTACAGGCCTCCTCCCCCTCCCTGGTTTCTTCTCTTTTCTGGAAGCTCTTTTTTGTGAATTGTCAACAGAAGGTTAGAGACTGAGCTAACCACATGCTTTGCTTTGTTTTTCTTGAGAGAGCCACTGTGGAATTGAAATCCTTGCAGCAGAGTTGAAATTAAGAATTTTATTTTTATGATTGTCTTTTGCAGGAAGATCTAAAGATAGGAGAGGAGATTGCTCGCTGTCCAAGCTGTTCTCTGTACATCACAGTTATCTACAACCTGGTAATCTGGAGCAGGACACTAATTGAATTCTTCACAGTGCTACTGATAGAGAGTATTGTGATGGTTTTTTTTCTCTGTTCAGACCTACTTTGCAAGTTGGGTTCAGTGTTGGTTTTCTCTTTTCTAAAGTTTGTAAAGTGATCTTCTCTTATTGCAGGAGGACTTCCAAGACCCTCCCCCTCCACAGAAGACAGAACAACCAAAAGGCACAACCACTTTGATTGCTGTAGCATGAGTGCCAAATTTTTTGTCACTTGGTGGAGAATCAGTTGCCATACAAGCATGTAAGTATTTTCAGATTGTCTATGATTTATTCTTATTTCTTTTCTGATTCCATTTTGATTTCATTTCTGATTTTCATGACAATAGACATGATGAATAGCCCCCTTCTTCTGTTGGCATTACTGGTCTAGGGTATGTGCAAAGGTAGGAGTATTTCTTTGTATTTCAGGGGTGTTCTTGTCATTGGTGTTACCTTGCAATTTGATGTGTTGAGCTGTGCATTAACCAGGTCTAATTTCTGTCGTGCAGGAATGCATATTGGAGGAGTAGAGTGGGTTCAAATTTAGTATTTGCAGAGAAATGTAGGTTTCATGAGTTTGAATAGAGCTGAATATAGGGGAGAGAACTGGTTGAGTGGTACGATGTGGGACTTTGCTTAATGGATTATTAGCTATAGCAGTAATGTTACTGTTGCAGTATGCCTGTGCCATGGTACTTTCTTGGATGGCAGAGTTGAGTTAAAAAGAGCTTGTGTAGGAGAGAAACATGATCTGCAAGGTGTGGACAATGACAAAGTCCCCCTGATAAGAATGTTTTGCAATTTTGATCAGCAGCTGTTAATGCAGCCGAGAGAGAGAAAGGCAAATGATCTGGGATAATTCCACATATCATGTTGCCACATGAAGAAGAGTGATGCACAGTTGTAGAGGGAGTGGTTGTGAAAGGCTGGCTGCAGCTAGCTGTGAACAGTGTTATTTGAGTTTTGTTTCATGGAAGTGCTTAGGCAGTGGTGTTCTTTTCACAGAACTGTGAAGAACCTTTTAACTACTATGCCACATGTTTGTTTGTCTTTCAAGCTGAGGGGCTAGTGTGTGAGCTTTTCAATGTTTCTATTCGATCAAAATTGTCTTTTCACCAACAAAGTCTAAAAAAATCCTGCTCATGAAACTTTACCCTAAAATGCCCTTCAGATCACAATCTCAGTTGATCTAGATGTCAGATGGCTATAATTTTTTGTACACAGGTTTCCTCTTCAAATGTCTAGGGCATCACAGGGATGCATAAATCCTTGAAAAATGCAGCATCTCTCTTAAAATTGAACAGGGCCTTGCAGCAAATGTCTTGTGAAAGGCTAAACGTCTGCTGCCTGTACTGAAGCAGATGAAGCTTTTCACCAGGACTTCTCAGTGGCAAAGATGACATACCATTCATCCCCAAATGTGAACAGGAGACTTTTTTGTGAGTGCAATCATCTCAATATGCCAGTCTTTGATGGGATTGCTTCTAAACCCTATACCCTAAATATCCTAAACCCTGTTTGCACCCATAGAGAGTCTTGGAGCCTATCCTGATTTGATTGTTTCTATCTGTGTGTGCCTGTCTAGACAATCCCTCTCCTCAGCTCTATTTTCTGATCTATACTGCACTCTGACTGCTGACTCAGACAATTTCTATCATATCTCTTTGTGTTTTTGTAATAGAACCATGTTCAGTCATTACTTCGTTTCTACCATCTGCGCAGCCATCTTTGTGAGGATGGGCTACGTTCCCCTATATAAAATGTACAACATGAGCTGCTGTCTGTATGAAAGGAAGTGGTGGATCACTGCATTGGTTTCATTATCCAATTTTCGTGAGTGAAATCATCAATTGTGGAACCATGTTAGCAGTGAGGTGCACAATTTGAATGAAGTCTAAAGTACTGAATTCTTTGTTGAGGAAATCCATACAGATATTCTGCATTACATCAGGCACCTATTTTGCCCAATTTTCAGTTGATGTATACTGTGCACTACCTGATCTAAATAGTGTTTCCAATTTTGATACTATTGGTCACATCTGCTAAAGCACCTTGACAAATAGTTGGGTACAAAGGCAGCAGTGTGCCACATTCCTGCATAAATACTGATGATTCATCCCCCTATTCCAACCATACTCAAAACCCCTTTTTCCAACACCAACAAAAGAGGCCCAGTTACACATTGATCTGAAATGGTATGATGGGCAGATCATTCACTATGGATGACCCTTTGTGTCAAATCAATCACAATAATATACATGCGGCATCTCCAAGATGTTGAGAAATATGATTTCCCTTGAGACAGTCTGTGGAGCATTCATTAGTTGGAAAAAATTGGAGTACAGATGAGTTACAGATGTATGAATTTGGAAGAGTGAAAAAAAAGTTAAGTCGTAGGTCGTGTCATAGTGGACATTCCCCTCCCATGTTGTAAGGTTGAACCTTGCAAGCCACCACCAATTGGATCATCTTCTGCCAATAGAAACCAGCTTTTATCAGATACCCAGATCAAGGCAATGGTAGAGAGAGAAATACACCAAGATCATGAAGAGAAGAAAACATTAGTCTCAGCTGAAAACAGTAGTCTCAAAAGTGGTTATGGATGTTGGAAGTATTATAGGATTTTTTTACCAGGAAGTTCTTGAGCCACTTCAATGATTTCGCCTTTGCCTGCTTCTGTGCCAGCAACTCCAATGCAAGTGAAGAGAGATCCATCATCCAGGCTAAGGTAATTGTAAGCATTATAAACATCCTCTGCTGTTGTTACCTCATACAGATGTGGTAAGTCCCGTAAGCAGCCCACATCCTGCAATTGCAACTGTGAGTTAACAAACATGGGAATAACTCCAGTCCCATTACTAGTTACTACACCCACAATGGTTATTGAACAGAATTTTTTCTTTGCATAAGTCTCAGAAGGTGTGTGCACAATAAATATTGCACAAGTCTGATTGGGCCTGTGAAAATCTTTTACACAACACAACAGGGAGACAATAATGTGAGAATTTTTTTAGAAGTTCAAGTGTACTTTTCAGCTGTGCAACTTGGCAGACATGCATAAATCCAAACAAAAAGGGTTCTTACCTTTCTACTCACAGATGGAGCCTGCAAATGTGTCAACATCCCAAGCCAGTACGTATTGTCTTTTGAGTCAGACTCATGCCTCATCAGCAATGTCCTCTTTGCCTATAAGCCACCACAATTATTCCCCAAACCCATTGGTTGTTACAAAATACAATTCAGGCAGGTACAGCAAGATGGGTGGTGCACCCATCATCCAGGGAGTCAGTGTGCACATTTGAGGTAAAAGTTTTCAAATCATTGCTCATGTCAGAACTCAAAAGACATAGAGGGAGTGATACCCAATCAAGGTAAAAACCTTCAAATCCTTGCTCACATCAGAACTCAAAAGAGGGAGAAAGGGAATATACCCCATCAAGGTAAGAACCTTCAAATCCTGGCTCATGTCAGAACTTAAAAAGAGGGAGAACGGGAGAAGTACCCGATCAAGTTCTCGCTGGTTGATTTTGCTTCCTTGGATACTACGGAGTACATTCAAAGATGCATCAACCGCATGTTTGATCTACAGAAAACACAAAGCACAGTGATGATTCAAATTTCTCAACATCCATAAAGACCCAACACAACAATCATATACAGACACCACTTTCTGGGGTTCAAGGTAAAGGGTGAAATCTGGAACTTGGGTGTAGAATATATCAACACTAGCCAACGTGTATGAAATTGCAGAGAAATCTCCACCAGAACAACAATCTATCAACACTAGTGAAGATTGAAAAGAAAGAAAAAATCAAACAAGGTGAATTATTATTGTTGTTACCTTAGCTGGAGTAGAAGTGACGGATATAACAAACCAGCCTGCTTTCAACCGGTCGAATAAACTAAGTTCAAATGATACATCATACGTCAATCCTAAAGCATCCCGTACAGTTGTAAACAGCCTGCAGCATCCAGTCAATTCACGACTGCTATTAGACTCTGAACTCTGTATGGATGCAAATTGGAGATGATTTTCCATGACCAAAAAACAATTCCAGTTTTTCCATGATATGTTATATTATTTTATTTTATTTGTCAAGGAAAAACCAAAAAAAAAAAAGATGAAATAGTTCAATGGGTTTCTGAAATGGATAAATTATCCCAGCTAAAAAGAAAATTCCATTAACACCCATAGCCTTGGTGAGAAACTCCAACAATTCCACAATGCAACAATGTGAATGTGACATCAACAAATACTGGATTGAACAAGAGGGTGTCTCTGTACACGACTAGTAAGTAGCATGGTAAAATCCAAAACTCACCGAGCGTTTATAATTTCCGCCAAGAGAGTCAGTGCAACAGAAGCATACAGAGGATGGCGCATCCTCTTCCAACACAGTGTGTTGCTATTATCCTTGATAACTTCTACTCCTGGTACTGCCAATGACCTTGCTTGTTCCTCTGTCAAAGAAGCTCACAAATTCGCATGTCAGCAGCACGCTATTTTTTGTCATGTGAGGAAGAAAAGAAATACCCTTCTATTCTCTCGACCTGCTCAAAACTACAGACTTTTTGTCAAAAATCAGTATAGACACAAGACTTATAAATTCAGATAAAATCTGTTTGATGGATATGTACAGCTCTGTCATGGTATTACCGTACCTTTGACAACAAGTTCATGAAAAGATGAAAAACTGAGGAATGTGTGAAGACCCAATAGACCAGGGACCACTTGAGGGTCAATGGATCAAAAACAATCTACCTGATAGTGAAGGTGGAACCGGCTCAATGAGAGTATTGAGATCACGCCCATCTGAAGTGAATCCCCATCTATTCGGTGCTGCACCAGCTATGTATGCACATGCTCTCTCATCTGTATCCCTAAGGAAAACCTGCAACCCCCACCGTAAAACTAAGTATCGTTGGTCACCCACCACCCAACCATGCACAAAACTTGCAGGAATGGGATCTGAAGCATGATGCACTTAGTGTGGTGCTGGTACTGCTGTTCATGATGATAAACCATTGGGAACAAAGTAGCTCATGATCAAATTAGCTCATGTGTAGCAGAGAAGAGAAGAGATTCTCTCACTTTTTGATGTCGTTGTTCAGGAGTTGAGAAATCGTTTATAAGTACAGGTTTCTCAGCTGCTTGGGTGAGCTTGAGAACATGATCATCAGTCTTTTTAGCTGTGACTGTGCCTAGGTAATCCAGCAAACATGACTCAACTTCCTCCTCTGAAAAATCACCCACTACACAAACCTGCAAAAATACGCCAATTCAGAGTCATCTTCACCACCGCAGAGATGACACTAGACAGATAGGAGGTGGCTGCAAAAAAGCAAGCAGGAATTTTCTTGATCACCCATGACACACCTCCATGTTTGATGGAACCAGCTGTTGCATCACAGCCTCCTGGACAACTGGGAGAGTCAGCTTTTCAATCGCCTGAGGAGAGGGTTCAATGAAGCGTTCTTCCCCATCAAACATTGCACGCATTAGTCTGTGTGCGGTTGCCCGCTCCAAGCTTTTTGGCATTGCACGGTAATGTGACAGGTACAGCTGTTTTGCTCTGTCTAATGCATCTTCCAGCCACACATTGTGCTGCAAACCAAAATAGAGAGATCCTCCACACTTCAGAAAGCTTCAAACATCATCTTTGCATATCGATGTCACAAGCCCAACAATAAGACAGCCAAAACAAATATGAGGAGGAAGCGGTGATGATGGCACAGGAGGCCACATGACAATGGTCATACCTCAAGCACCATATGGAGGAGTTGGAAAGTTGCACGCATACCACCATCACGCAGAGTGAAACGGAAGTCCATGCATAAGAATTCCTCATCTGCCTCCAGTACACAGTTGATCAAATTGCCTACACAAAAGAGTTCCACCTGCACAGCAACAGAGAGACAAAGCAGAAATGAATGCTGGATGTGAAAAAGAGAGTTTCCTCTTGTACCTCCTCCACCTGAAAGTCCCTCTACTTTAACCCTCTCCTTTCTCCATCACAAAATGGAAAGGCAAGAGATGCCAAGCATTTTTGGGGCTTGTGAAAAACAAAACTCTTGACTGAACTGACCTCAAAAGAGACTTACTTACCTGCTCCCTTGAGAAGCCACCAACGGCACCACCTTCACTGAGAGTGCGCACCCCAACAGCAACGGCTCCACTAGCACCAGTCTTCTCCTGAGCTCTTCCCCCTGCTACCACCAACCGCAAAACACCTCCTTTTGCTTCATTCTGTGTGATCTGTACTCACAAAATCCACAAAATAAAATATCACCCACTCACCTTTCATCACTCCAAAAAAAGCACTTGAACTCCATAGTGCTTGCATTTGCAAGATCTGAAATGGGATTGAAAACATCATGATCAAACCCATGATCAAATTGCCTCAAATAGAGAAAGAAAAATCAATCTCTCTTTACTAGAGGATTTAGGGTTTAGGGTTTACTAGTTGTTGTTGTTGACGGGTTACAACTGTCTATTATTACCTTGTAGTTGACACGAATGCCATTCGATAAACGTCGTTGAACAACGCCAGTTGCTTCATCACTGTACTTAGACAAGTTCTCTGCACCTGCCACATCTGTCACTGGGACAAACCGTGGCTGCCATCGCATGTGCAATGATGCTAACTGAACTGGAGACACCAGCTCTGTTGGAACCTCCAGCTGAACATATACACAAAAAGAAGCTGAAAAACTGTGAAACTACTCTAGAGCTTTAGAAAAACCTTTCCTCCACACCCTGCTCCCAGTTTGTCTGGTTCTGGCCTAAATCCCATTCTCATGCAAAAGATGCTCAGATGGATGATCCCATCAAACCCATTTAATTAGCAGAGAGAGAAGCGCAACACACAAAAGTTTAGAGATAAGCACGCACCTCAGGTTCGGAAGCCAAAGGTTCATTAAGACCAACAGAAACGGCATTCAGAATCGCATCAGGGGTGATATCAAAGTTTGCATCTACACCTTCCTCAACATGTATGGTTTTAGGTACACAAGCGACAATGGCTGCAGGCACCGGAGCTGTTGGATCTCCGTAAGAAGCAATGTACTCCAACATTGATGCACCTGCCTTATTGACCTGGCAAGTGTCCAATAAATCCCATGTACAATAAGTGAGAATCTCAGAGGAGTGTTGGGTAGTTTTGGAATGTAAAAAAACGCTACCCAATGCTCCTGTGACAAAAAGAGATTGAACCCAAAACCCAGCATCAGCCCTGAAGACTGACTGCTTTCCAACAAACTCTTTGACTGGGTTGGTACATGACAAGAATATCCATGGTCAAACAGTAGTAGTACACAGCAGAAACAGGAGCGGTGGTGAAGAAGAAGCCCATTACATCTTCTAGGGTGACAGTCTCAGCTACAGCCAAGAGACTTTCATGGCCTTGTTGCTGGTCCATAACAGTGTGGCCCAAAGCATCGCTTTCCATGATGAAGTCCAGATTATCGAGGGAAGGCACGTTATCGATCATTGCTGCCAAGTGCTCACTGTCCTTAAGCAGTGCATTCAAGTACCGTGCCAACTCTCCTCTTGTCACCCCAAACTTATGCAATCTCCTCACCTGCAGAAGACCCATAAAATCATGAGGTATGGTTTCACCCACTTTGGACTTGCAATCTGATCCTCCTTTCCAGATCTCTAGTTGTTGCCATGGATATCATGCAGCTCAGCAATGAACAAAATACTGAAGAAGAAGAAACTTGGGGGGTTTAACAAAAAAAACTTTACCTCCTGGACACCCACTTTGACAGCACCCTCCCAATGCTTTGGTTCTGCGGTTATGGTCAGTGTGCTTACAGCACAGCCTTCCCTGCCAGAATCACTATGGTCCAGCTCAATTCCGTTGAATGGCGGATTTGCACTCTGTGCGAGTCACAAAAAACAACAACTCATTATTAAACTCTAATTGCTTCTGCAAGCAGAACTTCTGACTTTTGTCATGATTGTCAGTGCAGATAGAAATGTGAGATTGCACAATCACCCCCTGTCATCAAGCTTTTACCGACTGAGCAAGCAACATGGCATGTTGGTTCAAAGCTGCTCAATAGAAGAACTGACAACAATGCTAAATGTGTTGCTTTAGTGCAGACCTTGTAACGGGTGTTGACACGGAACTGGAGGGTTGAAAGAACAATTCGTCGCATGAGAACATCTCGCAAGTCTGAGTACTTTTGAACTTTTTGTACAGGTGTCTGCAAAAGAAAGCAACCAAAAAACAGTCACACACTTGGACAAGCTCCCCCAAAAGAACAGAACTTCATGAAGATCTAAACTCCTTTAGACTCTCTCAAGTTCCAATGAGAGAGAGACCCACCCACCCCAAACACAATCAACAAGCAGGCATTCACAGTTTCATAACACATTGTAAAAAACGAGCATGCATACTTTGCAGAACAAGCTGACGGAGAAGTTTTGCAGCAGCTCATGTTGAAAGACAAAAGGCTTTTTCAGCTGTTGATTACTGCTGCCTGGCAATGACCAGTTGTGTCTCACAGGTGGCCGCACAGAATGCCGCTCCTTGCGTGTGGTCACAGTCATCGCCGTATGGTTGATGTTCTCATGTGATGTGTGTGTTGAAATGTGTACTCCAGCAGGCGTAGAGCCAAACTGAGCCTGCCAGTATTTGTGCCGAGTGAAGAAGATCAGAAAACATGTCTCCAATTCCTAGTTTGTAAAGCATGGACCTATATTGACAACAACTCCATGTTGTCATTGTCCAATTCTGAAAACTCCTTCTGTTCTTTTGCAAAAGGGCATTTTAAGGCTTCTCTGCAACATGGGCGTTGGGCTTGGAGCACCAGACTGTAATTGTACCTCAATCATTTCCAAAGTGCGGCTGACACTGCCAATGTCTCCAACAACAAATAAAGTGGCATTTGCTGGAAAATACCACCGCTCATGAAAAGCTTTGATTGTCTCTGGATCCCACTTCTTGATTTGCTCCTCCAACCCAATCGGAAATCGATAGCCTAACATATTCTCTGCATGCAGTTGCTGAAGCAGCTGCAATATCATGACCAACACACATGTATCAGTAAACAAAAAAAAAGAGACAAACTGCTTTCAAACCATACCTTTGCTTGCAATTCAGATCACTGAAATGGTAAAGGGTTGGAAAAAGCGATGACAAACCACACCTGACAGTCAACTCTGTACTCAATGGTATTCATCATCTGCAGCTCTGACAATACAGCCCTCCGCTCTTTTTCCACTCGTGATGCAAGAAACCTGGGCTTGAAGGCAATCTGTTTTCATAGATCCCACAAGATTGTTTTCACCACAAGAAAGATCTCTCCACAATGCACGGGCAGACAAAAACTCAAAACAAAGATTTTAATCATAACAAAGATCTCCAGAACACTCGGACAAACTCAAAACAATGAATTCGTCAATCCTGACATAAGTACATGATCACATAAACAGATGGGTGTTCCCACCAAAGAGATGAGGGAATGAAATAACCTCATGAAGCGCTTCCAACACAAGTGGGAGTAGAGGTTCATTTGTACCCTGCTTGTACAAAGAGCATAACCCCCAATAAGAATTCTAGGTCAAATCTGGAAGTGGAAATCTGACTTGCAAAAGACCTTCAGGTGGTGATGTGAAATTCTGTTGATTGCTCCTTGATCATCACAATGACAAGCTTGTAAACATCCATCTATGACTTATAGGATTCAAGAAGCACTAGCTGGTTGGTGGCAGCCAAATTTTTTGGTGTGAAATTTTGCATCTACAGAACACTTTTAAAAAAAGTGTCACAAGTATCCTTTCAGATGCCATTTAGTTTGCCACATTCAGAGGAGAAAAACATGGAAGTCACCCTATTTAGACACTGGGTTCTTGGAGGTCACCAAAACATATAGCAAGATTCTAGAAAATGTCTACTGTCCTCGCTGAACTGTAGCCAAATTTGGCTCTTTTCCTATTTCACCTGTGGTTACATCACAAAATTGGAAAAAAAAAACCCTGGTTGGTGGGTGTGGGGGCAGGGGAGGAATGCAACCTGGGTGGTCACAGGAGAATGGACATGGAAGACAGTGTGATGGAAGTCAGTGTAAGCATTTGAGCGAGCTCCAGTTCCAAGAAGCTTCTCGCGCTTCTTGCTGCCCAGAAATGCAACATGTTCAATCATGTGTGCGATTCCTTGCTCATGGTCTGCCTCATCTACTGAACCCACGTGCATCTCCATGTGGGCCTCAAACCTGTTGTGAGTGCCGTCCCCATCATCATCACCTTCAAATTCTCAATTATCGCATTTGGGGTGTGTGGGTGCTCTCTTTCTTTTTCTCTCTCCCTTGAGTAGCGAGTGAGTGATTTCCTGAAAAATCTGGAAAAAAAAAGCTGATTCCTGGCATCTTTCAATCTTTTGCTGTTCTTACCTGTTGGGAGGAACTTTGTTTGGTAGGATGACGTAGTGCAAGCCATTTTCAAGACAGCCACGGTGAAGCTTGGGATGAGACGGCAGCTTGGACATCAGAAAGTCATCAACATCTACTTCTCTTCTCAAAGTTGACTCCAATGACAGTGCTTGATCTTCAAGCTCCTGCCGCAACCCTTCCTCTGGTACCGATGCCAGATTTGCTGCATGCGGCTCATTTGGTCCTGTGTTTGCTTGCACCGTCTGGGTAGTGGCCACACACACACATGTGCAAATGGATCACTCATCCTCCCAGGAATAAAGAAGAAGGGGCCAAAAAACAAAAAAACTGCAATCTGCTTCTGGTGATATGTTCCTGGTTTGGAATCTGTAAATCTGCAAAAAGAAAAACTTACAAAGATTGGTCTGTTTGATAAAGATCGTCTCATGGGGTTGACTCGTCTGAGTGATGATGACATAACTGAGGAGCTTCCCAACCAGCTGCTGCTGCTCAAAGAAACCCTTTGCTGCAATCTCGATCTCCGTGTCATCAAACAATGTGGATGCTGCCGTGCTCTTGGTGACTGACATTGAATCTCCTGCACTTGTGAATTTCTAATGTTTTGTTGTAGCTTCTCCTGCAGTCGGGATCCTCTCAGTTGCAACCAGCTGCAAAAACAGATGAAGAAGACAATCAATCAACTATGAGGAAAAAAAATTGCAACAAAAAGACCAAGCAAAAAAGACCCAACAACAAAGAAAATCATCAAGGGTCAACGGTGAAGAACCTTGGCATCGGAGAGATGTGAACAAGAGGCTGTCTGTGCCGATGGATGCCTCTTCCATAGGGGAGGGCAGAAGCGAGAGACAAATTGGAGTTGCTGGCAGCAGCTGGGAGCACCGCCATCACAGAGCTCACCCTTCCACTACCATCCTGCTTGCTGCTCCTCAATGATGATGCTGCCACAAGTGGAGGAGGAGCAGCAGCAGCAGGAACAGCCAGTGTGGCCATTCCCAACTACCTGCTCCAAGCTTTCTCAAGGAAGAATCCCCTATCCTCCTCTCTTTCTTCTTCTTCTTTCCTTCTTCTTCTCAATTCTCTTCGGCAACTCTTGAAGAAATCTGACAAAACCCAACTTCTAAAATGCAATTTCCACACAACACACACACACACACACACACACACTCTCTCTCTCTTTGCAATCAAAATTTCTGCAACAAAAAATGTACGTCTCCGAAACAAAAACAGAGAAATTTGTCTCTACAACACCCCCAAAAAAAAAAACAAAATATCAGAGAATGGGTTTAGGAGTTTTATTTTCTCCTGAAGCTCACGAAGTTTATGTAATTTCCTAACCCATCAAGCCCTGGACGATGATCAAAGACCCAAAGCAAAAAATCAGTAGTAGTTTCTGGCAAAGGATTTTGGAGAAACTGCTCCTGTCTGGGGGACTGGTTTTAGGGTTTGAGGATCTTCCGATCTTGTGCTCGCTGATGACGTCTAGGTGTCGCGAATTTTCCACGCCGGCGAATGGATAGATAACACAAGAGGGGTAGGTGGGTGGGTGGCTGCGAAAATCCCTCGTCTGCACTCGCTCCCTCATACACCCACTTTTTTTTTTGGTACCTCCTAGATTCTCTACCTTTGATGGTGGGATTTGTTTCCGAGAATCCGGGGCTCTGGATTGTTGGGTTTCATCGGATCGATCGAGGCTGCAACTTTTGCTTGATCAAACAATTTTTAGGGAGGAATTGGGAATTGGGTGGGGACTCATCTATCGAATGCTGCTGCTGCACCCATGAAGCTTGAGGAGCTAGGGTTTTGGTTTTCTGAGAGCAGGAGGGAGCATTGAAAGGAGCCCAGAAACCTCCTCTTGTTGCATTCATGCTGCAACTCTTGTTCTTAGCTTCTTCAACATTGTTGTTGTTGCAGCGAGGCACAAAATGTAGAAAGCAGCATTCAAACAGGTCTGCAATCATCTGAGGTGAGGAAGAAAGGCAACAAAAAATCTCAGACCTGAAGCAGACAGAGCTTGCTTGCTTTCTAACAAATTTCGTTTAGATCTTATTCATAAACCCTGAATGAATAAACCTTACCTTTTGCAACAACTCTCAATTCTGGAAAAATCCTCAGCAACAGCAGCAGCAGCTCTATTGCCCCCCCCCACTCCCACCCCTCTGATCAACCGAACCCTGGAAGAGAAAACCGGTAAGCTTGCTGAGGCTATTCTGATTTTCTGTTGCTGTTTGTTTGTTTGTTTGTTTTAGAGGTGTCAGATCCATCCTTTTGCACCCTTTTTGTGGATCATGCTTTTGCACAATTGGAAGAGCACAGACAGAGATGAATCCTGCAACAACTCATCTTTGTGCATGGATTTTTTGCATATTCTTTTGAGTAGAATTGTCTACATGTGCACATTTCTGCATATTTGCCTGCATTTTCTGCTTACATGCTTGATGTCTGGAAGTATGTAAAACCCTTGGGTTTATGCTCCTGTTCATCAGAGCTTATAAGTCTTCAATCTTTTGCACAACAAATTTTCACTGTGTTGGATGATCACACTGCAGCAATTTCCCCTGGGCTCTTTTTGCATTCATCAGCATCACTCAAGGAAATGCTGGAAACAGACAGATTGGTAGAGAAAATATAGCTGGCTAGCTGTAATTGAATTTGTTTGAAGTGCTTGAAGAATGTTGGTTGCTGATACAATTTTGGCTGGTGCTTTTTTGGGGCCTATCAATGTGGGATTCATCACAGAGTTGTACAACAGCAGGAACAAGTTTGGAAACTGCGGTGGGAAGATGTTTCCAGGAACTGCTGTGGCTTTTGGGCAAACTTAGCATTACCTGTGGATTTTATTCAAAGACTTCCATTTTGCTTGAAAGGGTCCCTGTGATGGAAAGCTGCTATCAAGTAGAAGGTAAAAGGCCTCCTGACACACTGCATCCTGGCAAGAACTTTGCTCAAAGTGTGCTGGTTCAGGCTAGATTAGAGTACCCATAACCTAACCAGTAATTGGCTTCTCAATGGTGATTTGAAATGTATTCTGTTTTTTTGGCATGCATGGTAGGAGTTTAGAGGTATTAATACTATGACACTTTTCATGAAGAGGTTTTATGAGATTTATGGGCCTGAAACTCTCAGGAAATCAACTATCTTTCTAGTCTCTGAAATAGAATGAAACACATTGCCAATGTTCTTACAGTTGACTCTACCTATTTGTTCATTGATCCCTCACCACCCTATTGGGAAATTACCTTCTCAAATGTGTTGCATAATAGCTAATGAAGTTTGATGATGTGTTGTGATCCAGATGGGTGTGTTGTTTCTTGAGGTTTGCTATAGCCGCCCAAAAGAAAGGCATTGTCAACATGGCTATCATGCTTGAACTTTTCAGTTGAATTTGCAATTGCACCTATTTCAAAAAACTACAAGTGAGTTTCTCTTCTCTCTCTTGTCTCTCTCTCTCAAAAACTTCACCCTCTTTTTATATTGGTATAGACTATAGACCCATGGCTTAACCCTAACTCTCTTCCTCAATCCTATAACCAAGCTATAACTAACTAGAAAAAAACTATCTTTTGCAACTTGTCTTATGCAACTACAAGTGTCGTAGAAACTATGATACGTACCCATCTTTAAACTTGTCAAGATGATTTGTGAACTATAGTTCTTAGTTTTTACATTGAAGAATTTGATACCCAAGGTTGATTGAGAAAGGTACTTTGATTTTTTTTTAATGATATCTTTTCATGCATTTCTTCTAATTTAATTAATTTCTTGGGGATATTTTTCTCCTTATATTATTTCCTTACATTCTTTTTTTTCTTAAACTTTTCTTATTGGCTTCATTTGTTGTAATGATTAATACTAGTCAAAATGATTCATCCTTGAATTTAACATAATTTGTAATATATATTTATTACTTTTGTAATTCATAATAGCTTTACGAATTATCCAAGGGCGAAGAAAGAAACTTTAATTTGTCTTTCTATTGTGGTGAAGATGGGAAAGAAAAGGCTATATAGTTTGCATGTATTAATAAAATTTCAATTTTTTCTTTTACAAATTTGCATTTTTAAAAACAATTTGATCAACTATTTTTTTTTTTTCACATGAACACACATAAAACGTTTTATGTATTAAATTGAAATAAATCAGAAATTTTGAATTTGGATATGTTCAAACTCACCATTTGAAATCCAATAGTTCCTATTAGAAGTATGTGGCCATGAAAGGTTGGATCATGTCAAATTATCAAATTAAAAATTGACTAGGGTTTAATGTGTAATGTAATATTTGAAACTTATCGACATTTTCATTGTTTGAAAATTTTAATGCTTTCAAACATTCTCAAAGGCAAATCATTGTGAATTTATATAGGTAGATTCGAACTAAATATGACACCTTTCACATGTTTTTAGATGTTTTTTTACATGTGTTTTTCCTACGAAAAAACTAAAACCTAAAAATGGAAAAGAATGTTAACTATTATTCCATTTTCCAAAAAAGAAAAATTTTAATTTAAAAATTGACTCATTACCAAAACAAAGATTTTAAATGAAACCATGCATTGGAAAACATAATTCCATCAATTGTTACAACATGAAAAGGTTTTTTTCATTTCTTCCTCTCCATGGGCTGTCAATTGATTTCAAACACATGAAAATTTGTTATGATGTTGAACAACATTGTTGAATCACACACAAATGGAACCATTTTTTCACATGAGTCTGGCAATTTGTTTTTTTCAACATTGAACATTTAACATCTAACTTTATAAATATGTATTCATGATTGAACTCATCAAGGTTGAACAAATGAAATTTTAAAATTCATTAACCTTGGGCATGAAAATAACATTTTCATCATTAAAATAACTTAAGGCAACATTTCTTGATTTAAAACATTTTTATTTTTTTTAAATGATGATAATTGTATTGAAAACTCGAATTACAAAACAACAAACATGTGTTCAACTCATAAACCTACTACCTATTGGGATTTTATATTTTTCTTATGTTTAAAAATATTCATGAATACAAAATTTTATTTTTTTAAAATTGAAATACTAGCTTTAGTTCAAAATTCAAACATGGAAAAATATTCACACTATCCATAAATCCACATTGGTTAGTCAATTAACACAAAATTTATTTGCACTAAAAATGTTTGATTTAATCTTTTTATTCATTGTCACTTTTAAATTTTTGTTGAAAATTTTGAAAGGAATAAAAGAAATGGGAAGATTTAGTCATTTTTTCCAAGATTTGCTTTACCTTTTACATTGCATGCCTCTCCTTTATATGATTTTACTATCAAGTTATACCAAGTTTGAAAAACTATTTTATAAAATATTCAAAATTTGAAAAAAGTCCCAAATATAAAATAATTAACTTTGATAGATTCATTTGGGAGTCATTATAATTACATAATTTTGACAAATTTCAAGGATATTGCAACTTTGATATTCACTTCTTCCAATATTCAATTGAAAATAATAATAAATTCAGATTTGAAATTTCACAAAATAATAAGATTTGAACCTAATATTTACATTTTAATTATAACTTTGTTCAAACAAACTTGAATAATTTGATGATTTTACATAATTGTGATTATAATGAATAAATATGTATCAAATTGAATCACATTGACATTAGTCCAATAATTCTTTCATTAAATATTAAACATATAAATGGTGTGACCCATAATTTGCACAAATTAAATCGGGCATTTAAAAGATGACTTTTGAATTCAAATCATTTTTTAATGAAATTTTAATAAAAAATAATGATTTTTGTTTTAAAAAAAGAAATTTACATTTTGAAAAAAAGAAATGAACTTTCAAAAGGTGAATACATTTATACATATGGTATTAAAATTAATGAAATTCACAAATTTCAATCTTAAATGCTATTTTGTAGTTGTAATTTAAAACAAGTTGATTAAATTACATTTTACATTTGTGTGTATGTTAATTTAATTAATAATTTTTAAACATGGGATTGTTGAACAATTTTTTTCAATTTATGTGAATGGATCAGGATTATATAACACTTTTTAAAATATTGACATTAAAGGATTTCTATAATGAAAAAAAATTACCAATAATGATTTTTTTTAAAATGCTTACATATAGGAAAAATCATATTCCACCATAATTTTTATTTTGATTAAATGTTGTTAGACTGCTATAACCAAAGAATTTTTTCAAAACATAGTTATGTAAAATGTTGTCCAAAAAAACACATTTTTACACTGAATGCATTCTCCATGTAAAAATGCATAATTAAATATTTTTGCATTAGTTTCTAACATTTTGTGAATCATATGAAATTTGTTGTTACATGAAAGTTTAATTTTTACCTAGCACTAGTTCATTAAAGTGGGCATAGTTCACTAACTTTAATCTTTATGGGCTTTCATAATGATTTTTTTTTAAAACCTTAAACCCTATAGGTGAATTGAGTCGTTATATAATTTATTGAATATATTATAACAAAATTGACTCACTTTGTAATTAACACAATTCACTACAAAATGACTTGAAATGAAACTTTATATTTCAAACAAAATTTATTGTTGATTAGAACCTAATTCATTTCAAACATTTTACAAATATTAAATAATTAGGCTATGAAATTTTTAAAAAAAAAACAATATACATGTCTACAAACTTTTTATTTAACCCCAAATTATGTTTCAATATCATTAGATCATGTCACACAACTGTTAACCATATATGGATTTTTTTTCATAATGTTAATGGTGACTTATTAAAAAGTGAAAATATTTCAAAATAACATAAAAATTTTAAATAACTTAAGATGCAACAATTCAAAATAACAAAAACTAACATGTTTACAATAACTTATAATAGTTAAAAGTAACCTAAATTGATTTAATTTAAAATAACCAAAAGTATATTATTTAATTTAAACAAAAATAAATTGAAAATAACTCAAAGTAGAACAAATTGAAATAGTTAAATATAGATTGGAATATCCTATAATTATTAAAAAATAACTTATGAACGATAATTTCAAATAATTAAAGACAACCTAAAGTAGTCAAATGTAATTTATGATGCAATAGCTTAAACAAACCAAAAGTAATATAAAGAAAAAAAAATAGTTAAATTATAACTCAAGTTGAAATCTTCTACAATAACCAAAAGTAACTATAAAAACCTAAAATTATAAAAAATAACCAAAAATGTATACAAATGCAAAACAAAATTTAGAATCTTCATAAATAATCTAAAGTGGAATAACTTACAATATTTAAATAATCACGAAAAATGAAATATGACTTAAGGTGAAATGCTTACAATAGGGAAAAATATGTGTATAATTATTTTAAATTGGTCTTAAAAAGTCAAAAGTAATCTAAAATGAAATATGTTAAAATATTCAAAATAATGAAAATAAGTAAAATAAAATAGTTTCTACTGATTAAACATAAATGAAAAAAATTTTAAATAACGAAAAATAACTTAATCTAAATAGTATGATTATATGAATAAATATATGTATATATACATTTCTTTTCAAAATATTTCAAAAGGATGACTATTGAATTGTTATAGAATTTTAATATTTAATATTTTTAATCAAATGTTTAACTTTGATTAATTTTGTTTATTTTAGTTTAACCGAATATGGGTAATAGATTGAAAAAAAAAATGGTGAGCAAATGATGATGAGTTATAAATTTCATAATATTTATTTGGCTTAATGTAAATGTTGTACAAATAAAAAAGTTATTTACAATCTTAAAAATGTTTTCTAATCAAATCAAATAAAAAAAAAGTACATTCTTATCGACTTGAAGTTGATTAACGATGTGACGAAATTAACGAAAATGTAAAATCAAATTTTTGAACTGTATATTTTTATGGACTTGAAGTCAATTGGCATTGTGTTGAAATTGACAAAAATGTAAAATCAAATTTAAAATGTGTACATTCTTATGGACTTGAAAATGATTGACAATGTGTTGAAATTAACAAAGAAAAACATTATTATTTTCTAAAAGGAAACTATATATCGAAAAAAAAATCGTACACATAAAAATGATCATTATTTATTCTAAATCAAATATATTTGATATTTAAATCATCGAATTATCATATTTAATTGTGTTCACATTTAATAGTTTAATAAATAAAACACTTTATATGTTGCTTACTTTTGACTAACCATGTTGCCGATGGCCATATTAATGCTCAATGTTGTGATGTTTACCAATGTTATACACGCAATAAACATATGAACTTATCATTACGCTCATACTTATTATTAGTGTTTGTCAAATCCTTTAAACGAATGATGTATATATCAGGATAGTCATCAAATATTTCATAAATTAAAAAAAAGCCACACTAATCAATGTTGATGATGTCAAAACCATAATCATTTATTTGCATAAAAATATCATTATTCGATTTGCATATCCTAAAATCCTCATAATTGATAAAGACATACATTTTAAAAATGAAATAATTAATATCATAACAAGTTTGGTCCAAATCAATCATGAGGAAACCACATGTTACAACCCTCAAACAAAAAATGAAACTCAACAAATGAACCAAACTTTAATAAAAGTACACAAAAAATTTTATAATTTCAAAAATGATTAAGAATCAAATCTAATAATAATCCGAGTGATTTATAAAACCATCTATTAAGTTATCACACATGGCACACATTTTTGTTTAGTTTATAATATTGACGTCATCTTACTTATTAAATTTAAAATTATTTCTTTTTATATTATTAATCATGAGAGTCTGAATGAATTAATTTCTTTGAAAGACATATTAGATGGATTAAAAAGGTTTAATAATGTTTGGCAAATAAGATCTTAACACATTAAAATTATGCAACATTGTGATTGTACAATTTCATTTGATAGAAAATACAAATTTCAAACCTTTGTTCTTAAATAGAAAAATTAAAATTTCTAGAAATTTTTGATGTGTTATAGTTGGGGCCATTTAATATTAATAAGGTTTCTATAACAATTCAATCTAATTGCAAACTTTAAATGGTTTTAATTTTTAAACTCTTAATAATAATAAGCATTAAAAAAAATACATTTTGTGACACGTGTGCAGTATAGACTAATATAAGCAAAAACAAATTTTTTTTATGAACTAATTTTAGGTTTATGATTTTTCATTTTCAATTATTTTCAACATATAATTATTAATAAAAGTCTAATGAAAATTTAATCTTAAAATAAAGGCGAAAAAAAATGATAAATTTTTTTCAAAAAATAAATTTTAAAACTTTTTGAATAAATTATCCATATATGTGATTTGAGAAGGTTCATTAGGTGATCATCACATTATCTATAATTCACTTTTAATATTTTGAATTCACATTTTTAATTCTTAGATACAACCTTCCATTTCGATATTCACCGTTACCAATTATTTTTGTTACTAAATATAGACGCGTGAAAACACATTTAATTAAAATATTTTTTGACATATGTGAAACCATAATAGTGTTAAAATAAAAGTTTTTTACGTATAATATAATGAGAGAAAAATCAACATGACCTTATTTCAACTATTTATATGATAACATGGACAAAGGAAAGTTTAACATATGGCACTTAGATTAATTGATATGAAAATTTTGGTTTCAACCATCCATTATGATTGTTCAATAGTGAAATACACAGTCATGGCACCTTCGAGTACAGCGAGTAGTTACTATTGTGAGTTCTGCGATAGGACTCTTGTCCTTGGTGCCATCCTCGAGGAACACAAGGTCGAAGCCATCCATCGAGGCTTGATGGAAGCGTCTGTGAAGATGACGAGATGTTAATTTGATTTTCTATCTAACATTTTCCTAGGGGATGTTTGTGTCCATAAGTACCACAATTGGCTAGTTGGAATTAATGACCAGGTGGGGGGTTCAAAGTGGCTTGGACTATTTAGTGATGGAACCTATATGTTGGGTGTTTACTGACATGGATTGAGACGGTTGCTATTATAATAAGATTGGGCAAAGTTAAACAATATGATTTGATTGTTTACAATGGGTGGACCATAAACTTTACGTATGAACACCACATTCATGGTGCACCAATAACAACATTTAACTTTGATTTTTTACCAAACATGACATTTGTTCATTAATTCCTCGCATGGTTTTCACCATCTCATCCTTGAAATTATCATTTGATCATTTTACTTCAACTTTAAACTCTTCCCACTAACAATTCACAAATGGAGCCACCATTCGGATAAGCTCTAGTGACAACAACATGGCCAAAGGTGCGGGTTGCATTATGGAATGATTACTTAATGATAATCTATTGTAGGATAAAAAAGGAATTCATTGAAACGATGATAAAAATGTATGAATGCAAAAATGAGTTCCTTCACCCTTCGAAGCATTTTATCATTTTCCTTATCAATTACCTCCACTTCTAAAGTTGGAAAAATTGCTATTTCCAAGTTCCTAGGCTTTATGTTTAGGATTTTTCGAATGGTGAAAGGCATACTAAACCCTTGGATGAAGTAATGATGGATGGTATCACCATTTAACAAATTTTTCACAGAACTTTAGGGTTTAGGAAAATAGGAATATTGGGTTTTGGGTTTAGGGTGAGGGTTTAGGGTGGGGTCTAAGGTTAGGGTTTAGGGTGAGGGTTTAGGGTTTAAGGTGAACAAACAAAGTAGTGCAAATAACCAATCAATGAAAAAACACCCAAATGCGATAAATAGAATTGCAGGGTAAAAAAAACATAGCTCCGCACTGCCCCAATTGCCTGCACTATCACTTGATTTTCCAAGCCCACAAGTTTCACAGGTACCCTGTTCAGCCGTAACCCTAGTACCCAACTCCAAACAACCAAAGTGTTAATTACTAATCTGGGAGAAGGAAAAACAACAAGATACAAAAGCCACCTTAAACCCCCACCCTTGGAAATCCTTGGACATTGGTGATGGCCTGTTGTCGTTCCTTGTGGGACAATTACTATGTGAATTATGAAGAAGCAGGTATTGTACGATGCACATATGAAATGATGTTTTTTAAAAGATCTTATTTGATGTTTATGAAAGCAGATAAGGTTTATTGTTGGCCAATCACTAGTCTATAATGACGTAAAAATGCAACTTGGAGTCGTTCTAAAGCATCGAAAAATCTTTCAGCATGGGATCTATACCATGCATAGGCATAATCAACCAGGGTGGATGGAAACCAAATGATATAATAATCATGGTCGATAACCAAATTAGTTATTAAAGTCGTTACAAATCTTTTCACATGAGTTGTTATATTTTCATTTGTAAAATCAGTGAATTTAGCTAGATTTGTAGGGATGGTGACCCTTTTCAAACCATTAGGAACTGTAATGGGAAAAAACCTTTAAAGAACACCATCATATCAATATAGTGAATATCAAGGTTAGACGGATTGACATGAACTTCAAGTCTTTCTATTGTCACATGAACACCATTTACCACCCTTACCAGTTCAATGTCTAGTGGATGATGATCTTTACCTACCCCCTAAGGCTATTGAGCCTTCCGACATACTATTTTCGAACCTTCCTTTTCCTTCAACCTCTAAAACAACTTCTACAACCAATCAGAGATGTTTTTTCCTAAATTTAAGATAAAGTACCCTATCATTCTTTGACACTACTCACTTTATTTCGGGTTTAATCGACATACAACATAACTAAAGAATTTCGTTTGATGGAATGAAAAAGGTAACATGCAAAACATTTCATTTTGGAAGAATGGGTCATCACTCTCACCACCTTCAAGCTGAATAACACAAATGGTCTCGCTGGTGATTAACGCACCTCACCACCAACAAAACATTTTTAAAAAAATGCAAAACAACTACACACTCAAAGATCCCTTATGAACACACAAAGGAACTCGAGTCAGCCTCCTTGTTATTCAACATGATTTTTCAAGTTGAACTACGAAACAATATTTGGAAAGGTTTTGTATAAGTATTTATGAGCTTTAACACGCTCCTCCTCGCTCTTCCATCTAAAATTTCAAATGCAAATGCAACAAACAAAAACTTGTTTTGGATTATATGACTTTTTGTTTTGCATATAAGGTTTTGACTCTTGATCTAAACTCCTTCCAACAACAATGGTCCTTAACAAGTTTAGTCTCCCACCATATGCAAAATAAACACCAATCACCTTAATAACATCACCTTTTAGTAGATGCATCGCAATGTGAGGCAACTTTCTGTCCTTCTACTCTCACTTTTATGGGATGACTATACTTGAAAATACATATGCTACCAGCGAAAGAAAAAAATGTGAAGTGTATTTCTAAATGTTAAATTGTGTTTATAGTTAAACTTAAATAATTTGCCTCCTATGCATCGTTTACATTTTAAAATTAATAGATATAATTTCCAAGTTCAAACACTCCATATCATAGAATTTTATGTTAAATTATCATTCATTCACCTCATTTTTTAAGGATTCAACACCATGTTCAACTTAGCATTAGACCACTAGTCATTTCAAATATTATTCTTATCACATACGTTATTCAAATCTAGCTTGCCTTAGCTCATTAAAAAGCTAACTACAAAGCACATATGCATCTTGAATTCAAAGTTTTACACTCAAACTAGTAAGAACTTATGCTACCAAACCCAAGGGGGTTTTACGAAAGTAGAAAAGTTCAACTGAGGTGCAAACCACCAATCATTTAAAACATTATTCCTATCATATATGTTATCAAAATATGGATTGCCTTAACTCTTTAAAAAGTTAGTTACAAAGCGCACCTTTTTATCGAATTTTAAAATTTACAACCAAACTAGTAAAAAATATTTTCAAAATTTGAATCGAAAATTATATCTAGAAGATAGAGCCTCAAATGATTCAAATCTACCCTTTAAAGAGAATGAGAAAGAAAGAGGGTGAAGGAAAATCTCAACTTGGTGGTCAATGGAAGGTTTTAATGTTTAATGGCCCTTAGAAGGTTCCAATGCTTAGTGGCCCTTGGAAGGTTTCATTATTTAGTGGCCCTTCGAAAATTCCATTGCTTAGTGGTCCTTGGAAGGTTCCAATGTTTAGTGACCCTTAGGAAGGTTCTATTATTTGGTTGCCAATGGAATGAGAAGAAGAAGCACCTTTCTCTCTTCCCATCCTCCTCACAATAAATTTTACCTAAACCTTCATTTTTTCCATTAATTTCAAGGTTTTATTTTATTGTGGTTCTACACCGTTACTTATGCCTTTGCTTCTCTTTCATTAATCTATAAATTATAATTGCGCATTTCGATGTAATCACTCCTTCACAAATTCATTGCCGATTTGATTTTGATTGAAAATATTTCTTCCTTTCTTTGAAATTGTGGCATCGCGTATAGCCACGTCTTATTGGCCTGAAGCTGCACAAGTAAATGAAAAATCGTCTTTCGAATCATCTTTAGATTTGATATTGACACAACATCCTGGTGAGGAAGATCTTGAACTACAAAAGGTGCACACTCGTCTTAAAGTTGATCCCCTTCGAGCTTAATATTATTGCATTTTTTCGAATTCTCGCACCTTAGTGATTTTGTTGTAAGTCAACCCCATTTCTAGTGATGAACCTAAAATCGTTTATGAAGGTTATTACGAGACTAAGGACACCTTTATCTTCTCATAATCTTCAATTGCCAACGTTGGACACTATCATTAGTTACATGGATCGATTCACCAACTGCCTCCTGATAGTAAGGCTGGTTACTTAGTTTGCACCATTCAACGCATCCTAGATTTCCTACAATTATGAATTATCAATATGGCATTACGTAGGACTTAACATGTAATTGCAGTTCCTTGTTGAACTTATTCATAATTTAAACAAATGTTTCATTTATTATGAAATTCATTTTGTCATTGCCACCCTATCACACTATTTATTTAATCATTAAATTGTTTCAAATTAATCTTATGTTCATAAGGTTTGAAGATTGTTTTATCTCTATTGGACCTTTCATTGACACCCTTTCTACTGTTTCATGAATTTCAAACATCCTTGCTACTCACTAAATACTAGAACAAAACGAATGTTTTGTGGAACACCACAAATTTCGGTGTCTGCTTCTACCCCAACCCCTTAAAGATTTTTGGCCCTTAATAACATAATTAAGGTTCTAACTATGGTTACCAACTTTTTGTTAAAGAAAAGAATTAACCCAACACCTTATTCATCAATGCATATTTCGGAAAAAAATACAACCCCCCCATGCAACCATGCGCATTCATCATTCATTATTCATAACATGAAGTTGTTAAAAACCCCTAATAACCTTACCACACTTGAATATCCTTGATGCAACTTTTAAAATTGAGACTACCGCACATGGTTATGTTAGTATGGCTCACATCACATTATTTATTTTAATTGTTATGTTTTCTCAAATTAAATGTACATGTTTATAATGTTTGAAGATTATTCTACTTTCATTAAACCTTTCTTTGACATACCTTTAGTTACTTCAACAATCTCAAATCATCATTGCTTGCACAACTATTCTCAAAATACCATAATGAAGTCGATGTTTTGTCGAACATTATGATTTTTTTTGTTTGCTTCTAACCTTAACCCTTTAGAGACTTATCACCCAATCATACAATTAAAGTTTTAAAACAATGATTACTAACTTTTGTCAAATAAAATAATTAATCTTATAATTGATTCATCCAATATTGAATTTCGAAACAAAAAGAACCCCCATGCAACCATGCACACCCATCAATCTTCATTCTAATTTCAAATCACAAAAAACCTTTAATAACCTTTTCACACCCCAATTTCCTTGATGCAAGGTTTTAAAAATTGAAACTACCACAATGGATGTGTCGGTAGGGTTCACAAATGTACCTTTTTATATCCTTTGTAATAAGACATTAAAAAATGAAAAAACAAACTTTAACCTTCTAATTATACTTAAGTTGCAAATTCAATTGTAACTAAAACTAATTATTCCACAAGTTTTGTATTTTTATTTTTTTATAAAATATGTAACTAAATATTTTTTTAATTAATTAATTAAACTAATAATTAATTACCTACTGATCCACCCATTTATAAAACTACTTACTACATATTATTGTTTAATTTAAAAAAATAAAATAACAATGATCATTATTTTTTCATGGTTTTTGATAACTAATCAATTGGTTCATGATAACAATTCAAACATCACAACATGCCATGTCAATGCACACATGCATCTTGACATGTATATTCATGTCATGTGTGCATGAATGTGAACATTAGAAATGGTTTAGGGTTTCCATGACCTAGGATATATAAGGTGTAGTTTTTGTGAAATTTGTTTATTCTTATCAAGTTGTAATGGAAAAGGAAATATTCAAAGTGAAGTTTCATATGAGATTTTTGGGACTAACCTTGTTAAATCTTCCATAATTACAACTAGTCGTATTTAAAGACAAAGTGTTGAAGGGCTTTTTCAATGACTCAAATGTTAATGAAGAAACTTTTCATTTCATTTGATAAGAACCAGGTTTTGAAATGTAGATCTTGATATAATGTTCTAATGATTTGACCTAAAATTTGGTGAGAGATTGGAAGTGTTGAAACGCTTTATTGGCCAAATTTCAAAAGAAAAAGAGTTTATTTGAAAGATATATGGGGTTTTGAATATTCAGGATTAACATAAAACTTTTGATTAAACTTTCTTGTGGTTTTGTTGTTTTGAGTTGACATTTGATGAAATATTATAAAATATTAAGACGTTTTATGGTTCAAATCTCAAGTGACTCAGAGTTGATTTGAGAGAAACATGAGGTTATGAACATCCTAGACCAACATAGAATGATCAACTCTATCTTCTTGTTGTTTTGCTATTTTGAAGTGAAATTTTGATAAATAGGGCGTATATGTTTGATTAATATGTGTACAAAGTTTGAAGTCATTTGAACAAGTTTTTAAGGAGATATGGACACTTTTTTTAAAATTGGATGTAAAGGGTCTCATGTTTGGAGTTGAGGTTCTTCTTGAGGTTATTATTAAATGAATTGAAATTTGGAGAAGACATTAAATATCTATTAAAAATATGTTTTCAAAATTTCAAGTGATTTCGAAATTATGGTGAAGATTTATGAAAGGTTTAATGGTTGGGTGACACTTTGAGGTGACCCTTTTTGAATGGGCAAATCTTCCAAGGGCATAAACCAAATGCTTTGAAAATGGATCATTTTCATTGGCACATGTGTGAGTATTGCAAAGGACAAAGCCATTACTTTAACATAATATTCGCATTTGGGTCATGAAAATAGGTGTTGATTTTGGAACCCCAAACCATTCTAAACATGGTGGTTTAAAGTTGATGAAGGTATTACATTCTTAGATTAGGTTGTCACACAATACTTTCAACCAAGGCCAAATGGTTTTCATAGGTCCTCCTCATGTGTAAATGTTGCATCATACAAAACCATTATAAGAATGCAATACTCACATCTTACAACAAATCGTACAAATGGAAAACAAAATAGTTTATAACATCTAATTATACTTTTAATTTTAAAGCTAGTCAAATGAAAAAAAACTAACGAGTGGAATGATTAGCCTTAGAGTTTAAAATTTATTAATCCAAAAAGTTATATAACTTTAAATAATGCTAATCATAGATGCCATAAACCCTAACAATTATATATACATATTTAAATAAAAAATGTTTTTATGTTAATTAATTATGCCCTAGGTTTTAAGGCTAATTAAATGAAAAAAAACTATTGATTGCCAAAATTAACCTTAGATTTAAAAATTAATTAATGGAAAAAAATAATGAAAAAGGAGGTATGTTTCTTGCCTTTTTGTATAATATTTTGTAGGTGAAACTTTTGCCATTTGCTTTCAAAGAAATAAAATGAGTCTATCTTGCTCCATTTATGTCTAAATGAAAAATTTCCCTCCAAAATCTTATTTATGGTTGATGTTTAATTAATATAAAAAATACAAAAAATCATAATTATTCGTTATTCTAAACCAAAATCTAAATCATATTATTGATAAAAATTTGAATCTAAATCATATTTTGTATTTTATATATTGATAAACATTTACATGGTATGGAAGAGGTTGGTGGGTGGGTAGGAAAGTGGATAGATAGGTAGGTAAGTAGGTAGCTAGGTGGTCAAGTGAATAGGTAGGTAGGGAGATAAGTGGGTAGGTAGCTAAGAAGGTGGGTGAATAGGTAGGTATGTAGGGGAGAAGGAAGGAAACTAGGTCAGCAGTGTCTTTTCAATTGCCTTGAAGCAGCAGCTGTTGCAACAACTCCATCGCACCACGGCTTCCTTCGTCTTCATTCCCTCTCTCTCTCTTCACGTAAAAGGTTTGTGAGCCTGGTGCTTCAGAGCCTTATTTGGTCTGTCATCTTGCCGCTGCATTGTTTTTCTTTTTCTTCTGGATTTTGGTCTCTTGTATGGAATTTTTTTTGTTGCAGGGTTTGGAATTAGGGTTAATTTTTGTCATGCTCCATCCACCATAATGCGAATGCTTGGTTTGGTCGTTCAGAGCCTTATTTAGTCTGTCATCTTGCTGTTGTGTTGTGTTTTTCCTTCCCTGGATTTTGGTCTCTTGTATGGAGTTTTTTTTTTGTTGCAGGGTTTGGAATTAGGGTTAATTGTTGTCATGCTCCATCCATCAGAATGATAAGGTTTTTGATAATGCTTGGTCGTTCAGAGCCTTATTTAGTCTGTCATCTTGCTGCTGTGTTGTGTTTTTTCTTCCCTGGATTTTGGTCGCTTGTATGGAGTTTTTTTGTTTGAGGGTTTGGAATTAGGGTAAATTGTTGTCGTGCTGAAGTGCTCCATCTATTATAGTGATAAGGCGTTTTTGATACTGGCACGGGACTCAGGGAACAACAACAATTTCGGGAGAATGATTCTTCATCATGAGATTCTAGCAAGGCCATGGCCAGCTCTTTCACAGGCTTCAGGGGTAGTAGTGTTTAGCACAGTCAACTGCAATGTGGCAGTAGCTTCTTCTCATGGAACTGTTTCTTCACTTGGTGGAGCTTTGAGAGGGCATCTTGTTGTCAAAGCACGGCGTGGATCTCAGGATCCAGATGATCATCAAACTGAAGAGCAGCTTCACTTCCTGGACAGGGTACATGCAATTCTGTAAAATTCCAAAACTGCTTTAAGAACTTAAGACATATATGTTCTCATACATATGTGTTTTCCAATTCCCTTCTGTTTGGACACTTTCTCTTGTTAATTGCAGGGGATGTATCAATGTGGACCATTTCATTTTCCTTTAATACAACCCTGGAATGCTTTTAGGGTTGTCTGTTAGCAACAAGATCAAGTAGGCCATGGATATATATAAGGGATGATTGAGGTTGGTATTGGTTGTCAGTGACAAGACAAAGAAAAAGGATTACTAATTAAGGTGGATTTATATTGTTTGTTATATTCCTTCTGTTTCCAAGGTTGGATTTTTCAAGTTGTCTCTGTTGGATTGCAGCAAAAAGCCCTGGAAGCTGCCATGACTGACATCAACAGTTCCTTTGGCAAAGGAAGTGTTACTAGGCTTGGCAGTGCAGGCGGAGCCTTAGTGTAGGTCCTTTCTAATCCATCTCTCATAAATCTTGTTTTGTTTTTCACATCAGAAGGCCTCCTCACCCATGAAGAAGATCCTTGGTGTCAATTTTGAATCATCTCTGTTGAGAAGGAGAAGCTGAAGTCAAAACCTTTGGACTCTAGTTACCAGACACTGTTGTGATCTGTTTTTGGATCAACATAATAGAAAGGTTGCTATTTAATATCACCTGCCCAATCTCATGGGCTTTCAAGGGCATTGGAGCTGGAGGTGTGACATGTGCATTGTGGATATTTCAGGGAGACATTTCCAAGCGGTTGCCTTGCTTTGGATTATGCATTAGGTGGGGGTTTACCTAAAGGCCGTATTGTGGAGGTGTGCAGCTGTCTAGCGCCCTTGTGTTTGACTGCACAGTTTATTGCCACATCCTCTGTCTACTAGAGTCTTTATGTTTTTGTGTCACATTCTGACTGTAAACCTGGAGTGCTGTGTGGATTCAGTCTTGTTTCATCTGTAATACAGGTTTTAGCTCCATTCTAGTCTTGACCAGAAGGATGAGCATGTTTTTGCTTCTCTGTTATAGGGTTTAGGGTTTAGAGGTGCTACAGGTTGTTTACTATAGATGACCCATACCTTTAGAAATTTGTTTTTAGGGGCATGGTTGCCTCTTTCTTTTGTCAAGCTCATTTATTTGCAAATAGTTTTGCAAGGGACCTGATCAAATTCTGTCTGCTTTTTTGGCTGATTTATGGTTCTTGTTAGATAGATTTTTGGTCCTGAGAGTAGTGGCAAGACAACATTGGCACTCCATGCAATTGCAGAGATTCAGGTCTGTTGTTCACTTCCACTCTCTGCAGGCATTTTCATTTGAGAGAAATTCATTTTTGAGGTTGATGTCTGCACACCATTTTGTTGTGTGTGGCAGGCATATATTGTCTCTATTATGCTATGGGAAGTATTGTCTCCTATTTCCATGTACTTAAAAAAAGCACATCAATTTTGTGTTATGGTTGGGAACAAAAACTGCTGCTGTTCTTAACTTGTTATCCCTTGCAAGCTGATAGAGGAGGTACTTCATATCTGCTTTCCTTTCTGGGCTGTCAGTCTTACATTAAGAATGGTGTTGGGGACTGGGAAGCAGAAACGAGGTGGCAATGCAATGCTAGTTGATGCTGAGCATTGCTTTGATCCTTATTATTCCAAGGCTTTGGGTGTTGATGTGGAGAGTTTGATTGTCTGCCAACCTGACAATGGCGAGATGGCCCTTGAGAGTGGGTTCCATTTCTCAAGCATCATAAGCATATGAGGCCTCCTTTAGTTTTGAAGTCAAAGAATGGATTTGTGGAATTTTCTTTCAAATGATTGGGCTACATTTGCATGAAGAGTGCTTGAATTTGCCTGTGCATGAAGATAGACACCCTACACCACAGAATTTAAGCACTGCACTAACATTTTTGGTCTCTCAGCTGCTGACCGAATGTGCAGATCTGGAGCAGTTGACATAATATGCATTGATTCTGTGTCTGCACTCACTCCAAGAGCTGAGATTGAGGTATTTTTTCTTGTTTATCTCTCTCAAATACGGGCCAACATGATGAGTGTCTCTTCCCATTTCTTCTGGGTATGTGGCTGAAAAATCAGGATGCAGGTTTTCATGTAAGTGGGTTTCTAGAAGGCTATTTATGTACTAATGGACAACCACCCTCAGGAGGTGAGGAACTTAGTGGGGAGTAGGAGCAGCTTGTCACTTGCATGCACGATGACAGTAATGGTCTAATACTTTGCAATCAACACTTGAAGCTATAATACCAAAGTTCTTGTCATGTTTGTTTTGGTTTGGCTAGAACTAACACGGCAGTTACCTTCCAAGTGTTATTGTGGAATTTTCTCTGTAATCTCCTAGTTGTGTCTGACCTCCTCTCAAGAAGAGGTTTGAGTAGGTATTTATGGCATATATCCGTGGAGGCACTCAAATTGGTGCAATGTTGTGGAAGGGAGAGATAGGGATGCAGCAGATGGGGCTTCAAGCGCGTCTAATGAGCCAAGCACTTCGTAAGATGTCTGCCAATGCTGCACGTGCTGGCTGCACACTAATTTTTCTCAATCAAATTCGGCATAAGGTCAGTTGTGTTGATTGCTTTGCTGATTCTTGATTTCTGGTTGACTCTGACTTGGAAGAATACTGCTAGGCAGTTATTGAGGTTGGAACATCCTGAAAGTTGACTTCTCTCCTACTAGCATCCATCTTTTGATCCAATGAGCTCTCAGATACTCTTGGTTCCTTGCTGCCTGTCAGTGTTAGCTTATCTCATAAAGCTTACCTGCTGATCTGCCCAGGATGCTCATAGGTCAGCAATAGGCCATCCTGATTCATGAAAGGCAGGATTCCACAAATAGGTGGTGATTTGATGGGATATTCAAGTTCCTAGGTTTCTTCCTTTTGCTAACAGATGCTCTGCTCTGGCTGCTTGCAGCTGGCTGTGATGTATGGGAATCCTGAGGTTACCAGCGGGGGTTTAGCTCTCAAGTTCTTCGCCTCCCTCCGCCTTGAGATTCGCAATACTGGGAAAATTAAGTCGGTGAGCCCTGTGTCATATTGAAAGTCTCATCTGGATTACATGACATGTAATTTGATGAGCTAATAACTTGCAAGTAACTGGAGGGATGGGTTTGTATGTTCAGCCAAAGGGTGATGATGACATTGGAATCCGGGCTCGTGTGAGAGTACAAAAGAGCAAGGTACACTGACTTCTTCTGGAGGTAGTAAGAAGCACTTAGAGGCTATCAAGGTTGCTCTTGAGCTTTTAGACTACATTACCTGTTGCAATCTGTTATACTAGAATGATTGTTCTGGGTTGCACCTGGGGATGACAGGGGTGGATGCCCAAAACATACTGATGATCTCATTGTGCCTTAATAATTGCTGTGGTGATGGCAGGTGTCAAGGCCATACAAGCAAGCAGAGTTTGATATCATGTTTGGAGAGGGCATCTGCAGACTGGTGAGTAGCACTACATTTCATCACTTCTAACTGCTGCTCATCATTTTGGGAATTGATTTTGAGAGTAAGGTGTGGGTATCTGTGTAATGGGTACTTCTTGTTTTATCTGTGTAGGGATGCATGCTGGATGTTTCAGAGGCAGTTGGTGTTGTACTGAAGAAAGGTTCATGGTACAGCTTCGGAGAGACTAGGTAAGTCTAGACCAGATTGTCACCACCTTGGCTCTTTCCTCTGTGTATGCAAGTTCCTTCCAGAATGAGTTGTGTGGAGAACATATGATCTTGGAGGTATTTGGTGATCAATGTGGTGTTTGTGTTCATGGATTAAAGTATCCAGTGCAACCTTTGAAGGAAAGTTACCAAGATGAACAAAACACCTGAGAACATGGGATCTTTTCTGGGCTCCAGATTAGGCCAAGGCCGAGACAGAGTTGTGCAATATTTGCGAGAATTTCCAGCAGTTGCTGATGAAATTGAGAAGGTATGTCAAGAGAGTTGCCCATTTTCTGTGTTTTTTGGTGGTCAAAGATCCAAGGGTTGAGAAGTTTCTATTCTCAGTTGCATCTTCATATGCAAAGTGTAGAGAACATTAGCAGTAAGATTTGTCAAGATCTTTCTTTACCATATAGTGGGGATGCAGAAAGCATCAACTGATCCCAGAAACAGTAGGTTCTCTTTCATTTGTAACTGGCCTCAGATTCATGTAGTAGCACCATGAGAGTTTTTCACATGGATGTGCAGCATCAATAGGAGGCTGCACCCATGAAATTCTTACAAGGGATGTGATCTATGCAGGCTGTACGAGAAAGGCTTGCTGATGAACTGCTCTTAAGGAGCAGTAAAAACGGCGCAGCTTTTGTGACACCTGGTCTTGATGAAGAGATACTTAGTGAGGAAAGCCTTGGTGACATCGACTAGACACAAATGTTCAGTTGTAGGAATATTTTTCATTCCACTTTAGTGGTTTTTTTGGTGCAACAAGAGGTGATATAGCCATTGATGATAACTGGCACCAGAGGAGTGCCACTGCAGGGGTCCAAATCCCAAATGCAGTCATGAGGTTGATTTTAATGGCAAATTTTTTCCTGGTTTCTGTTTGCTTCAGTGGTGTTGTGCTTTCCTGTGCTTAGAGCAACATGTCTGAGGAAATGTGGAACCTCTTCTCTGTAATGGTTTTGCGATATTGCAGGTGACCTCAGAGCTAGCAAGAACTGCACTAGGAACTATTTGGAAGGGAGCAAGAAAGTGAGTGAAACAATGATGCAGTTGGATCAAAAGGTGTGGATTGGACTAAGTTTCAGCCTACACAGAACGATCGCAGTTTGAGGATGACAGGCACTGGAAACAGGTAATGCAAACACTTTAGTAGCAGCGCAGCATGTCATGCAAAAATTTGCAATTTGAATGTCCAAAGTTGCTATATTATGTGGGGCAACAGAAAAAGTGATTTTAATGTAGCTTTGAACTCTGAATAGTAGTGACACCATATTAAAACTTATGCATTCATGTGTGCTCACAAAAATAGAAATGGATAATTTATTTCCTCAGGGATGCACAATGGTGCAAGCTAAAATGGCTCACTTGTAGCCACATTTGGCGAGATCCTCTTGTGGATGATAGCCAACTCACCTACCTCATAAATTTGGGAAAAATAAACACTGATAACTTCAGACACCTACCATATGCTTTGCATTATTCATACCTATCCATCAAGTGTAGATTGCATAAAGTATTGTGTAATGTTGGATGTTATTCCATACACCTACTATATGTTCATGATCTCAAAACTCAAATAAATCTGCATTTTGGCCTTGCCTTTCCTCTTGATGGATAAGAATGATGTGTCATTGGTGTGTACACAAATTATTTTTTCTTTGAAAAAAAAGTTTTGTAAAAACTTTAGCATTTCTGAAAATACAATAATTGGTTTTGAAGATACCAATGTATCCTTGGATATCAACTTCCTACCAAGATACTTCAAATTATTTTTATCAAGTTATAATTACTTGAGATATTTGTGTTACATGCACATATTTTTGGAACTACGAGATATGTTAAGTAACTTTACTTAAATATCTCTAGTTAAGTTTAGTGTGAAACATCTCAATGCATAAGATTAATGTCCTTGTCAATGTGCCTTCTTGGGTAAGTAATATCTCCATGGGTTGTTCATCTCCTATTTAGATTTAGGCATGGGCTTGGCGATGATTTCTAGGTTTGTACCAACATTTGTGTGATCCTAAGGTTGGGTGGAGAGCTTGTAATAAAAATCAGTGTTTTTATATCTCTATTCTCTCATCAATCCATTGTCATTTTTCAACATGTACTATGATATATGTATATATATATGAGGACCTTAATTGACCTTGTTGTCTCCTTTGTAATGTTAAAACCACACATGCAACATTGGCTTGACAATTATAGAACATTCAAGTGTAATATACATAGGTGAACCAACAAAATCCATTAGTCAATTTCGAAAAGCCATAGTTTATTTTGTTTATCAATCATGTGCATATACTTAAATGCCATAAAGATTGTCAAATTTTTATAGTTGGTTCTTAATTTGTAGCCAAAAATATAAAAAGATGATTAAAGCTTTGTACTTCATCTATGGTTAATAGCCATATTTGGCTAAATTTTTCTAGGGATGATGGCAACTTTGGCTAGAAACAAAAATTCCTTAAAAACTCACTGATCCTTACCCCATCATGGATTCTAATGATTTCTAATTCTCCACTCAATTGCTTATTAAAATGAATGGTGGTGGGAGGGGGGGGGATGGCTCAAAATGAATATGTGGAAAATACCTTATGTTCTTGATCATACCCTCATAGGGTTGGTTGGTTGCTTTTGAGTCATTGGATTTGGATTCTCACACCTTGAGGGTCATGATGTGCATGTTTCAACATGTTGATTCGCAGCACTCTCCAAAATTTGATATCAAAAAAATGTGGGAAAAAAAAAAAAAAAAAAAAAAAAAAAAAAAAAATTTACAAAA
>Ga0116231_10000789_pt1 | contig 59789 bp, 39 predicted proteins | sample S1TSphgellanicum_2_FD_89695 | JGI IMG/M metagenome (GOLD analysis project Ga0116231, IMG submission 89695) | Host-associated microbial communities from peat moss isolated from Minnesota, USA - S1T2_Fd - Sphagnum magellanicum MG | ecosystem: Host-associated > Plants > Peat moss > Unclassified...
AAAAAAAAAAAAAAACAAACAAACAAACAAAGGTCCGGGCAGTGCCCGGAAACTGCCCGGACAGACGGACAGACAGACAGACATGTAACTTTAATATATAAGATACATAGTTATGGATATTGAAAAAGACAATTTTAAGATATGGTTTCATCCATGTTTGATTATTATTTAAATTTATATCTAGGTCTTTTGGCATGTTCAACCAACATGAATTTGAGCCTACCTTAAAGGACATAATCATTATGTGCTGAATTGTTTGTTTTTTCAAATGTGAAACAATGACATTTTTATTTTTGGAGCTTTGTGGAATCCATTAGCATGTTGTGATGGGCTAACAAAAAGTCCATCAAATTAACATGTTCAATTATATATTCACCCACAATGGAATTTAAGAAAAAATATGTATGAATAACATTAGGGTATAGTTATAGATAATATGATATTAACAAATTGCTAATTGAAATGCCTACAATATAATATAGTTGATTCAATGGTAACAAATACAAAAAAAATTGCATTTGCAAAGCATGAGACATAATTTTTTTAATGTATTTTGAGTTTACAAACACATTTTACAAAGTAGGAAACATCTTTTGTTTTTAAAGAAGAACATTTCGTTTTTGAAATGTTCATATGTAAAAATAGATGTTTCTAGCATGTTTTTTTATCTTAGGTAAGGCCTTTGGCCAAAACATAATTACAATTCACATCCTTTTTTACTTTCATTCAAGCAGTCCCTTCATCATCATAATGTTTTGGTCCTTGGGCCAAACACCATACATTTAAACCATTCGAAGGTTTTGCTTTGTATTTAAATGCATTGCAACAAAAAAAGAAGCTATGATTATTTTCATAGATAGTTCACTATATAACCAAACCAAGTTATGATACTATTAGGAACAAATAACCACTATATAGTAAGTTGTGAATTATCCAATAGTTCTAATGACATAAAACATTGTTACATGTTTCGTACTTTCCTATCATAACAAATAACTTCCGAGAATCAATTGTCTTATCTAATTGACTTACACAAACTTCAAAAACATGATAAGAATGTGATATGGTGGATCAAATCTTTCTAAACATCTTTCTTTTGGCTATCACGGTTTTCCCTTAGCATCCATCAATCCATCCATTCCCATAGAGACCACATGTTAACCATAATTACATTCATGCAAATTTGACATGGACATTGTTGGTATTGGCACCAATAAAATATCCCACATCTTCCCCAATTTTTCATGGCAATGCACAATCCATAACCCTAAAGTTCCCAATAATCCAAGTCTCATCTTGAATGTGAATTCCCAAGGTTTTCACTCAACATACCCCACATTCTTACAAACCAATAGTTTTGCTGTCATCCCTACACTAGTTTTTTGTCGCCTAGGGCTCTTCACCACTTCCACTAAATACACACATTTTTATTCATGTCGTTGTTTGACACAATTTTAACCCATTGACTTTAGTGCAAGTGGATAAGTCCTAGAGTCCAACACAACCACACACCTAAAACATGTAAACATTCTTCCCAAAGTCTAAACCAAAAAAAAACACAACTCCTTTACTCAAGTCCCATTTTTTTTACCAAAAACCATATACTTAATTATGTAACTAGGTGTCCATCTTATTTTTTTCATCATGCACTTCTTCATTGAATTCCACAACCAATGTGTCTTGTCGAGCTTCACCATCACTATAAAACATCAAGAACGATGAGGCAAGTTGTTGCATGAGCCTAGAGCCTAAGCCTAGAGCCTAAAGGTGGAACTTGGGATGGTAAGATGTCTTTATCTTATACACATGCAAGTAAAATCTAAAAATTTAACCACAAAATGAATGTTATACAAGTAAACCTATAATCAAACATGGGAATGAATGTAAGCATTCATCCTCATTATGGATGAATGATTTTGTTTCATTCATCTAATGAATGGATGATTTTTTTTGAATTTAAATGTTTTTAATATATAAAACTTCCATCAAAATTCTTGTCGTCACAACTTATTAAAAAAATTCATGTTGTCACAACTTCCTTCAAACCTATTTATAAGCGTTGTGGACAACAATGGGGGATTTTTTTTTATTCCTCTTTGAGGGTGCCACAACTTTGATCAAAATCTAACTAGTGTTGTTGACAACAATGGGTTTTGAATGCTTTAGATATCTTTAAACTACCTATTGTCATTAATCACAATGGTTTTTTGAAATAAACTAAAATTCAATTTTCAAGCACCTTAATTAACTTCCTTTAAACAACCTACTATCATAGTTGACAATGGGTTTGTATTTGATAATTATTTATTTTCAAGGTGCCTTAATTTTTCACAAAACACATATAGAATGTTGGTGACAACAATGGGGGGGGGGGGCAGATACACTCATCCCATGGCAACATTTTTTTAACTATTTAACATTGTTAATGAGTTTTTTTTATAGAAAAATTATAAATTATTTTGGTCCCATCATCATATTTTCCCTTATAATCACATTATTCATCATTATTAAATGACATTCAAAATTTAAATATTAATACTTGGACAACAAATGAAGATGGATATAAATAGTTTTTAATTCATTTATCTTCCAATCATGGATGAATTTCATCCAATGATTTATTTATTTAATCCAACTCATAAATGAAATTCATCCACATCAAATCATTCATTTATAAATACATCCATCCATATAGGTGGATGAAAATCACATTAAGCTATAACTACAAGCTCAAAGTTCCAAGCTTAGGTTTTACATTCGTGCACAAGCCATCCTTCAATAGCAACAAATAAAAAATTGTTTCTACTACTATCTTGAATTAAAACACACAAATGCAACACCGCCAATTTTTTCAACCCCAAAAACCTACAATTAAGAAAAAAACACATTCATAACCAATAGAGGGTAGATGCAAACTTAGGGTGGTTCAAAAGTGGCAAGAGTTACAATGCCAAAAGTCCATATTTTAACATTATAATGGTTAAAACAATTAAAAACCAATGTGGAGTGGGCCTTATGTGGTGATTAATCAACTAATAAAGTCCATAAGAAAGGTTGCCCATTCAAATAACTTTTTGACATACATGTAAAGGGGAAAAATATATAAATCCAACACAAAATGACCAAAAATAAAAACTTTTGAAAATAAGGTTCAAATTTGGTCATTCAAAAGTCCATAGTTATTTGTTGGTTAAATTTTTTGTTATAATTTTTTTGAACTCAAATTTTTCCCCCATCATGTATCATATATTAAATCTTTATAAAAAATACTGAAATGAAATCATAATAAAAAATGCATTTGAATGTTAATGCAGAACCCATATTATAATTCATAAGTCCACTTTAAAAATCCATTATTATATGATTGGTTTTTTAAAAAATTGAATTTCACCCCTCAATAAATATTTTTATTGAAGTTGGCAATCTTAATTCATAAATATTTTTATCAAATTGATGATTTTTACAATGTGTTTGTGGTATGTGAATAGAATACACTTTGCAAAAAGTCTATAAAATACCAAAAAATGAACCACCATAGCTTGCAACTACCCATTAAGGGAAAAAAAACAATCATCAACTATTTGCTTTGTTGTTTCTTTCACCTTTCAATGATTTGATCCTTTTCATTAGGTCTTCATCCAAGTAAAATTTCATTGGATTTATTTTCATCCAACAACACCTCCTTGCATAGAAGATTTTTGTTCCAATCAAAAGGGCCTTTTCCATTCATCACATGAAAGCATCTTGTCATTTGAATTAAAATATGTTTGATGCTTAATAATGAGAAGGCCTATTCCCACGGGGCTCCCCTAATTTTTGGGCTTACACCCTTGGGCTATTTTGAGATTATGACCCTAAAATTCGGGGAGACTATTTGGGAGCAACCTTTTGCCATACACAAGGTAATTTTTAGAGGGCACCTTATGTTTATCAAAAATTCCTCCTAGAAAATAGGACACACATTATGCTTTCTTCTGGTGGGAGGAGCCTTATGTTAAAGTATAGGTGTAAAGGTTGATTCACACTTGATGGTAAATGAATGTTAAGTCAATGGTAAGGGGTGCATGACAAAAAAAAGAATTCAAACCTACAATGTTAATTTAACACAAAAATTTACAAGGTTGCCTAGGTGGTAGTCAATGTTAAAAAGATGTTAGTTGAATGTTAAGTTAATGCATATTTAAATTCATATATTCAAAAAACGTAAATTTTGTATGAGAAGTTTAATGGTAAACTATTAGCTCCTAAAACAAGATTTTAATTCAATGGTAATGTAGCATGGATATATTTGAAATGTTCCCATGAATCTAAACTTGTTCCCCTTTTATTCACCCTCCACATTCCCCTTCATTCTCGTTTCCCCCTTCTCTACCATTCTCTACCTCTTTTTTTTGCTCTCCCTTTCTCCTTGTTACAAGTTGCTCAAAGGAAAAAAAAAAAAAACATAGTTGCAAAATCTATTGTTCAAGTTAGTTTAGAAGTTATAACAAGTTTTCAACAACACAATGGAATTTTGAGGGACATGTTTTCCAACCAGAATGATGAACAAAATCAAGAAAGTAATCTTCTTTTGCAACTAATTAAACAATTGCATGTCTTGTTGCAAGTATGTTGGAGAAATTTATCTTCAATTTGTGAATAGCTTGAACATCTAATGACAAAATCTTTAACTTGTATAGAAAAACAAACTTCTTGAATAACAAAATAAAAATTCTAGGAGTCACAACACCTGCACACATAAAACACATTCACAAATTTTTTAAATTTAACAACCACAAACCATTTCACATATATGTAAAATAGAAACATACTTCATATGTTCTTGTGTGTAGGTGCATAAACATTTTTCAATTGCAATTCCTTCAATGATGAGGTACCTGCTTCATCAATAAATAAAGGGAAAAACAAGAAGACATCCAACCAGATAATTAGTTTTAAATTGCAACAGGTTCAAAGCTGCAAATCTTGCTAGACAAATTGGAGCATGATGAAATTTTGGCACTTGTCAAAGCCAAAAAGGAAAAGCGTGTGGCAAGCCTTGACACAATTGATGTGTGAGACAAATTTGAGATTGCTATTACAAAATGGAACAAAATTTCAGCAAAGGTTATGAATGTAAGGTTCTCCATTCAAATGAGGAATGGTGTAGCTTGTAAAGAAAAATTGGGGCACTATTGCATGGGATTTCAAAAAGATCTATGATTACAAACTTGGAACATGAAACAATCAAGATTATTAATCCTTGAACACAACAGAAAAAGTTGCACAAGGATTGCCCAAGACCATTTTGTGAGGATTATATGAAATGGTTATAAAATTTTTGGGGACATGTCCCACTTTCAACCCACCTCACATGTGGGATTTAATGGATGATGTAGACATGAACTATAAGCTTTTTGGTTTAACACCCAATGATTCCATCAATCTGAATGAAGACTCAATAGATGCAAATTATGAGGCAATACAAAATGTGAATGTAGAAGAAGATACTAATGTTGATGATGATTGGATGTTTAAACCAACACTAGCTACAATTTTGCCACCTCATAGTGCTGCAACAAAGAGTTTCACTAAATTGATGCATGAGATAAGTGGTAATTCCACTCATCCCATTCATATTGAAGTCACATCACCATTGCTACCCCTTCAAATGCAATTACACCATTGCCCATTCAACCACAAGTCATGTCAAGTACTAACCCTTCATCAAACACCCCCACACCAACATTAGTCAATATAAACTTTAACATAGCAAAAACATGAAATGGTCATTCTACTGGAAGTACAAGGGTTAAAAAAACCTATTATTTTGCTCATAAGAGCATGGCGGAGGCAACAAAGAAAGGGAGCAAGATGTTGGTGGATTCCATTGATCGAATCAATGTCACAAGTGTATCATTGGAGGGTAAACGAATTGAAATCCAAGACAAACTTGTCGAAAAACAACTTGAGTATTTCAAAGTTAGAAATGAAGTTGCCAACCGCACACAGATGGCCATGGGCATTGGCATGATTGAGGCCTTAAATAATTTGACACATGTTATGACCCAAACTTTCACACAAACTATTGCCAGTGATAACCCACACACAAACAATGCCAATGTTATTGCCAATAATGACACACAAACAAACAACAACAATGCAAAAAATATCATTGTCAGCAAAGCTATCAATGAATAGAGGTAAGTTTAAGCTTGCTTGAAATCAAAACTATTTGTTGAATGTATATCGTCTTTGCTAAATCAAATTGACTTGTTTTGACATGGATGTTGTGTTTTGGGGGGTGAACATTAAATTTGAAAAATACTTGGCTGCCATAAAAATACTATAACACCAAACAAAGTCCACCATAGTCCAATTGAACGCCAAAAAATGAAAAATAAAATTGTATGGTATGAATATACATGGCAAAAGGTTGTGTGGATTGAAATGCATAGAAAAAGAAGAACTTTCAACATTTTTTATAACATATTTAATTTGACAGAAAGTAGGAAGGACAAATTCACTTATAATTCATTGAAAATTCCTTTGTATACCAAGATATAATGTTAATTCCCTTTGAAACACATTTAAAAATATCTTTGGACCATTGATTTATGCTTGATTCATGGGTTTTTCAATAATCCTATGATATCCTTCTTCATGTATGCTAACTTCAAGTTTGATGATTCGAAGTAGTCAAACTAACGCACCCCTAAACTCCTTGATGGATTCAACTATGAGTCCAAAGGTGAAGACAATGGAAGGAGAAGGAGTTGGGGCATGTTCCCTGGCTCATAACACTTTGGGGTAGAGGGGTGTGCTAGAGTTCAAGGATGGGACTAAGAAGAATGACAAGCAATTCATTTACTCACACGGACCTGCACAAACCAAACAACATGTTGGTTAGTGCGTAATTGGAGCATTTTGGTGCACGGACGAGCCATGAGCAAACACAGACTCACAAGATTCACCACGGCCTGGACTTGGGGGAAGCCACCACCTTCCCCCTTACAGTATATTCTATGTCTGGCCACGGGGCTAGCACTCAAATGTCATTTTGTCCCGGGACTCCCAAGTGGGAGTCTCGAAATTCCCACATTTGGGATTTTCGCGACTTTGGGGCCCCATAACTTTGCGTGCAGACTTCTAATTGAGATGAGGTCTAAAGAAAAGTTATAGCCCTTGTTGAGAACTTGTTGCATGTCTCTCACACGCATGGAAATCGGGGCGATTTCTGATTTTTAGTGGTCGGTAGTCAAATTGCCAATTTGACTGCTGACCTTTCTTTTGGCCATAACTTGTGTTTTAAGTGTCTAATGGGTCATGCAAGCCCATTTAAGACATGTAAATTCCAAGAGCTTTCTAATGATATAAGGAACTCCTCAATCCAATGGGTTTTGACCCCTACAATCGTTCTCTAAAAATTCGGGAGTCCACTAGGACTCCAACTCCCAAAGTGGGAACTCACTTAGGAGTGTGAGGGAGCATGAAATGTGACTCTTGGGCTTCACATTTGGCCCGCACCTTTGTAAGCCCTTGCCTTAATTGCGAGCCCAAGGCTAGGGTTGTGACACAAACATTATTAGCTTCATCTTAAGACCTAAAAAGGTTATGCAACAAGTAGTAGCATGTAAACACATCAAGAAGGAATGTCACATGTAATTTAGACTTCTGCAATTCTCTAAAAGTTTTTTTCAAAATGTTAAAAACATGTTCAACTATCGATCTCTTTCGTTCATGTTTTCTATTGTATAAAAATTCTAATATTAAATGTTGCCCTTCTTATTTCACTATAACAAAAGGTGTCCCTATACGCCAAGCAATTTCATTAGATTTTGGGTGAATTCATTGGTTATAGTGAATGAAGATTAATGAAGAAGTAGTGAATTCACTGGTCTGGTGAATGGGGACTAGTGAATTGCACTCACATTTTGTAATAGTGTTTGAAAGGCATCATAATCCAAGTGATTAATCAATAACCCTTATCACCCAATAGATATGGTGGAAAGCCATTTACACCTTTCCTAGGATCAAATAAACCTTGATTTTGAGCATGCTTATATAATGCAAAGTTGCATAGGATTTAAGAATCATTATTGCTACCTAGCAAGCCAACACAAATGTCAAGAAACTTCTTTTTGGAATCTACTATTGCTTGAGCTACAATTGACTAGCCTTTTGTTTTATGACAATAATAATATTTAGGAAATATGGTTTTCGGTTTAGAAATTTGGATGTGGGTGCCATTACTTACACCATGCACACTTGGCAATCCACACAATTATCAAAAATCTTCCATCAATTCATTTATGTTCTTGTTGGCCACAAAATTAACTTCTTGAAAGAGATGTTGGTAGCTTCCACAAATTCATGCAACATGAGTGACAATGTTGATTTATTGGTTGCAACAATTTGCTACAAATTAGGAAATTAACACCATGGGATAGCTTATAAGTAATGTATGACACTTGTATTTCAACATGAATTGCACTTCGATAATGGGTGTCTTGCTTCATCAACATAGGCCACATTGGTTAACAATCCTAAACAATGTTGACTTGGTCATTCTAAAGTTTTCTACCCATCTATAATCATCATATTTAGTTAGCAAAAATCAAGAAAACCATGTGGTGCTCTTCGGTTTCACCCAATGCCTTAATTCCTGTGATAGAATTAGAAGACAACTTTGCAATTGCAAATGATGGAGTGCAACTATAGTAAGAAAGAATTTTGTGTTTGTTTCAGCAATGGGGTTTATGTTGTTAAAGCTTAGATCCAAAGATGAAGGAGAAAGCCGTTTGAAAATAAATTCAATGATTTGAAACAACATACACCTTGTTAAAATCAAAACCCTATCCTCTAATTTGTCCATGGAATGGAAAAAATGGAAGGTGAGGACTTATTTATGTTGTAGATGCACAAAATTAGAATTCAAATGCTTCTTTTCCATCCTTCCTATCATTAGCAATGAACACAAACATTTAAACATCATTTTCTATTCTTAAAAATGCACAAAACATAACTAAATGCACAAAACATAACTTTTTGCAACTATAATAAAAAAGGATGATTAGAATACTTACCAATTAGAATTTAAAAGTAAATTAAAAACCATAAATTAAATTCAGAACATCACACACTTGCAACAACATCAACAATCACCTACAATAACAAAACATACACTTGTAAGAACACCAACAATCGCCTGCAAGTTGCAACAACGACAACACACACTTGTAACAACACTAATAATCACTTGCAACAACAATAGGAGGAAAAGGAAGAGAGAATGAAGGAATAAACAAGATCATGGATATGAAGGCAACTGGGGAGCATGTTGCAAATATGCAAAGGGAGAGCATGGTGTTGTGAGCATAAATAGCTACAAAGTTGGTGCATCAATAATCGATAGAGGTAAGATGAATAGTGGTGGCAATGGTAATAGATCTTCATGTAGCAAAGGCCAAGGAATATCTTGTCTTCACACTAATATGTCTCTTCTATTTTTCTTATGCTTCTATTTCTTTTGTTGTTGCAAAGTTAGAAATTATAGTTGCTAAATGAAGGAGCTTCATAAAATTTTGAAACAAAAGCAGCTTGGGTTTGTTGTGATTTTGAGCTATGAGGATGATCTAAAGTAGTAGTAAAGGAATGAAGTCATTAGTGAAGACACCGACAAAAACAAAATAGTAGCACTAAAACGACAGACCAATGAAAAATATATTACAGCACCAACATAATGTAATGAAACTCCAATCAAAATTAAGCGAAGATTTAAAGAGATGAAGAGGAGAGGCATGAGGGATGAAGAAGAGAAACGTGAACAAGACATAAATAAAAAAGTTTGTGAAAAACAAAGCCAAAAAAGGAGCTAACTTGTTTGAACGCATGTTTATGCATGATGAAAAGGAAAAAAAATGGCCATAAGAAACAAGGGGAATGATGAAAAAAATGGCAACAAGTTGCCTTAACTTGCCATCATGGATTTTGGTGTGAATCCATGATGACAAAAAGGTACATTTTTTAAACCCTAATTTTTTAAAAAACCTAAACTACCGCATGTGTGAATGCAGCATAATAAATATTAACAAAAATGTTAGTGTTAAAGAGATGTTAGTGTTAGCATTAACACTAGGTGTGATTAGAGCATAAGATCTATCCCACTCTTAAGGAGTAGGTGTAAGAACCCTCTTGTGATTTACATGTGTTCACAGTAACCTGCACCTTGGGTGTTGTGATGGATAAAACCCATGTGAAGGACATTCCCAAAATGCTCAACTGAGCTACCAACTCATCCTTGGCCCTTTATTTTGGCAATGCACCCATGCTCCGTCCTCTCCCCCCACCTTTGGCTTTGCCTGTACACTTTACACATGTTAGTTGCCATGCTTCCTCTAGTCCAATATCCTTGAAGTACTGACAACAGAATTTACACAAATTGTAAGGGGGGAAGAGGAATGCAAGTAGAAAACCTACAGATGGCAAATTATTTCCTAACTTTTCCAACTCTTTTCTGCCAAACTTTGACATCAAACTCCATACACCAAAGAGTCTTTGATATCAAAAGCAATATGAAAGGACAGAACTTGGATGGGTCTCTCTCCTTGCATTGCATTAGTTGTTGGGGGGTTCAATTCACCATTGTTACGTGTTTCCATATGAATGTTCTCTACGTGTAACGATGTAAGGATCTGGTAGAAGTTTCTCGGTTATGTAGATGGCACTTTCCCTACCATAACTGGAGAATGGCATCTTGCATGGAAGGTTCCACATGTCAGGGTTATTCCCCAAACATGGTGGGCACAAGCAAGCATGCTTGTGCTAGCTGCCCTTTTTTTGGAACACACCCTTCCTTAAGGCCTCTTAGAGTATCTCCACCAACGCTCAGTATGTGACCCTATACACAAAGCAAAACCACTAGCAGTATGTACCATAGAAAAAGATGTCAACTTGGGAGGAAGAATTTGCAATGAAGGTGCTTCTCTAGCTGGTGGCTTGGCTATAAACACCCGAATTTGGAAAAGGAGGAGGAGGAGGAGGAGGTAGAGGTAGTAGAGTTTGCAAGCAAGGTGTCTTAAAATATAGATGGATAGTAAACACTAAACGCCTCCCCACTCATGGAAAAGGAGGTCATGATGTCATGGCCTACGGAAGAACTTTTAAAAAGGCATTTAATTACAATATTTTGGCAAACCCTTATGTCATTTCTTCTTGGCCCAAGCTTTGTCTTACGTGTTGGCCACTATATTTTTTTTTGGCTTTGATAACCCTCAATAGTATTTCATTGGCCTGTTCACAATTTTTTTTCAAATGCCACAACGAACCACTTTCAATCTTAAATATAATAGTTGAGTTTATATACAAAACCATCTACAAAATCCACTTCGAGGTGAGCTCACAATGTGGAGGTAAATGAAAATTGGGACTAAAGATTGCACTTGACATGTTGTCCTTGTGGTTGTTAGCCTCTCTTCTTGCTCTTATGGAAAGACCCAAAAAAAAAAGGAAAAGGAAAGGAAAGTAAAAGCTCCCTTCTCAAGTTTTGAATCAATCCAATTTGTGAGCACCAAAATCCAAATTTGACTACCAGGATTTTTAATTTAGAACCTTGTGATTTCTTCTATAGCTAGATTCACTAACCTGTGTGATTTTTGTTTCATAGATATTATAGGATGAAACCCTATTAAATTTCTATAGAGCCAATTATGACATTTAACAATTCATTCATCCATTCATCTACCCACTGTGAGTCATGACCCGCATAATCCCATTTGAATATGAAAAGATTCTCACTTAAAAACTTTGGAACCCCTCGTACTCCATCGATCCATTTGTTCATTGAAACCCATTTGAATATGAAAAGAATCTCATGCAAACTTTGGAACCCACTAGACTCTATCCATCTATCTATCTATCCGTTCATCCAAACCCATTTGAATATGAGAAGAATCTTTGCTTAAACTTTGGAACCCACCACCCACACTCTATCCATCTATCCATCCGTTCATCCAAACAAGTGAGCATTGGCGGCCCCCCCCCCCCCCCCCCCCCCCCCCCCCCCCCCCCCCCCCAACCCACCCCCCCCACCCCCCACACTCCACACCCCTCCTCTCCCCACAACACTAAGGTAAGTGGGTGCCCGCCCCCCCCCCCCCCCCCCGCCCCCCATCCCATAAAAACAGGTTGCCACCTCAAGTCCACACACAAAGGAGGAAGCAACAACAAACAAATAACTCTTTATGAAAGATCGAGAACCTTACAAGATACGGCCAAAATCAAAGAAAATCTATTGAAAACCATAGGCTAGCACCTTCCAGGGCGACTAGAAACTTCCTCGGAAACAAACCTCAAAGGCGGCACGGCATGCTACGGAAAAAACAAAACAAAACAAAACAAATGAGGTCAAATGGGCCCCAATAATAAATCAATCAAATTTAAGAAAATAAAAAATCAATTCCCCCCCCTTTTGTAGACTTTGTGGATCGGGATTGGCGACTTCACTCCCCTGGATCGTGAGACCACAAACGGGCGACCATTTCCCGTTCTGAGGTCATATCTATACCGGTCCATATGCTCGGCTTGGCCCGGGTACATACATACGTTGTTCTTGCGTGGCTGCCCCCATTCATGTTCGACTCTTATTTCCTTCGACCTACACAACCAAATGATATTTTGTTCTTTGACTTTTGTTTTCATTACCGTAGTACCTACTACCTTAGTCTAGTCTGGCAGCAAGATGTCTAAATAATTTTATTTTAAAAAAAAAAATTGGGCTAAGTAGCCTAGTTGAGAGCAAAGTGTCTAATATATATATATTTGGGTCATTTATGTTGGTTCGGTAGTAAGAATAATAATGTTTTAGAATTCGGCATTGCACTAAATAATGAAGCTAATAATGTGCTTTGAGTTTCTTTCATATGTTCGGTCATCCCAGGTGATCCGGGTAGGTTTTTGTATTTTTTTCCAAAAGTTTCAACAATTTCAAAAAGTAATTAATTTGTGCCTAACCAGGGAAGGTAGGTACTATGGGGAGGTGATATTTTTCCCTACTTTGGAAATTTTATTATAAAAAGAAAATTGGATCCCTTGGGCCCCCGCCGCCCCCCCCCCCAAGTTGGTTTAGTCACTGTGAAGGCAGGCCGTGGCCAGCCGGTGATATAACGGCCGGCATTTCATCGCCCGGTGTCTGTCGCTTCTTCTCTCTCTCTTTCCTCGCTCCGTCGCGGCCTCCTGCGTATTTTCTTCGCGAGTGTTTCTGTTGTTGTTGCGTTGGAAGAGAGAGGATGGATTTGGGGCGTGTGCGTGTTTTGTGGGCATTTGATGTGGTTGGATAAACGGTTTCTTTTCAAGCTTTTTTCTGGTTTCCTTTGGATATATATATATTTGACTTCTGTCTAACAACCGGGAAAAAAAAGAAAATTGCGTGCCAAGTTTTTTTTTGGGGCTTTTGTTTCGCGATTCATTCCTTCCTTCCATCGCTTCGCGTTTCAAGCTTTATCAAGTTTCGTGATTCAGTATTTCCAGGAACAAATCTGCAGGCAGTTGCGATCGTTGTAGTCCAGGTTCTCTTCTTGGTTTTCTTTTGCTTAGTTCTTGTCGCAGTCAGACAAACAGACAGATAGATAGATACACAGACAGATAGATAGATACACAGACAGGCAGTGTGAGAGAGGGAGATCGCTGCCGAAACTTTGTGTGTCAAACTTGGCAGGTCCTTGTGAAGGTGATTTGTTGGAGGTTTCCAGCCGCCTTCCGAGAAGTTTAGAGAAATCTTCCCTGTCCTTTTGTGTTTTTTTCTTGAGTGATTTTCCCCCCTCTTATCGAAGGTCGTGTTTCAATCTTTTGCTTACTAAGCGCGCATGTGTTTGATTCTGGCCGTATTTGAAACGCTTTGCGACAACGCCTAGGAACTTCAGAAATGCTTTGATATGGACACTGTACACGGTTTCCAACACTCAGACATCTAGTGGCCCTTGAGCCTTGCCTTTCTTTTTTGTCGTTTGGGGCACTTTTGCTTGTCCCTAAGCTTAGAAGTGCTTCTTGTTTTTTTCTTTTCTTTTTGCCAAAGCATTCTGATTTTTTCCCTCTAGATTTCAAGGAAATCTAGAGAAAGCCACGAAAGAAGCGTTTCATCTTGTCTTCTGGACTCTGAATCTCGTCGAGTTCAACATTAGGGCCGCCGCTGACATCGCTGATCCAAGTAAGCTATACGCAAGGAGCTTCAACCAATTCTCGTTTTCTTTTTCTTCTTGTGTTGGAATTCCTGTGTTGCCAATTTCGCGGTATCTACCATCTCTTTCTCCAAGTGTAAATATTGAGAGAGACACACGCACAGATGCAGACACAGAGATATTTTAGAGGGTACCCGGTCTATGTTGCTGGATATGTGAAAACTTTCTTCGTAAAGCTCTGTTGAAGCCAAGTTGAGAGAAGCCTTTGGGCTGTTTAAGTGTGGAAGGATTCTTGGATTCTTGGACAGTGCAACAGTAGAATGCAACTTTCGAGTGCAGAGCTTCAAAGCAAATTCTCTGAAAGTTTCCAAGCTGCGCTCCGAAAACATTGTAGAATCTGTTGGCGCGGGGTGGGGGGCTTTGGATGCAGTGATGGGAATGCACTGAGTAGCTCAAGCAGAGATTAAGGGGGGAGCAGTTTGTGTCCTTTGATAACTGAATGTTGAGATGTGCATTACAAAAGCTTTGGGATGAGTAAAGATGGAACTAACTTCTGCATCACTCAATCTCTCTCTGTCTCTCTCTCTCACCCAAGTGGGTTACTATTGATTGAGCTTGATTATAATTGTGCCTGACAATAGCTGGCAACCCAATTTGAGATAGGAGAGGTTCTTTCACGGCACCCCAAATTCTCTCTGCTGTCTGGTTTTACCCCTACTGGTGCATTTTTGTCAGTCACAAAGTTCCAAGCAAAATGTAAAGGCTGTTGGTTACTTGGAAACTTCAGAGATAAGCTGGAACAAATCTCTGTGACACTAGTTTGGCCTTGTTCCCTTGCAAGTGCGGTTTTGCCTGTGATAGTCATGGTAGTTAGAATTGAACAATCATGGTCTATTTTGACAATTTGTGATTCTTGATAAACCAGCTGTTTATGAAGCCATCCAATTTGTACGCATGACAGCTCTTCTGGTTTCTTTTCAACATCTCACGCACCCTTCCTGCTTGTGGATGTGCCATCAGGTATACATAATATACATGCAATGAACTTGGTTACCTTGCTCAGCTGTCCACAATGAGTCTGCTCATGGCTGAAAAGGATCAACCCATGTTTCGGGATTTTCTTGGCCTTAGCCATATGGATGAGGTCAAACAGACAGAGTTTCCATCATCAGATGCATTACAAGATTTCCGCAGTGCTCCTAGCCTCAAGGTTGAAGTTGATCCCGAAACCTTTGCAACCAGAGCATCTTCTGGAACAATTGGTCAAGTGGAGACCAGAAATTCTCCTGACTTTGTCTCCCCTCCTTTTGGCTTGGCCCCAGCTACTACCTCTGCAGAACCAGGTGTGACTACTCTCTTTGCTTCTCACACATACTCATTGTTAACTCCCCTTCATTCACCAAGGTCAATGTCATTTCTGAGCTTGGAGTTCATGCATGTTTTTGGTTTGGTAGGGACCCAAAGTTGTGTGCATGTCAGAGATCTCAAGGAACTTCATGTGTGAACTGCAGTGTAGTATTTTTCTCACTCTGTTTTCTTTTCTCTTGTGTGGAGGCAGTCTTCCTTTTTTGCTCCAGTCATCAAGTAAATTCCACTTAAGGTCAAGCTCATGTGATTTGAGTTGCTGCTACCTTGGATCCTAATTTTCATTCTGGAATTGGTGCCATGAATGCTTGTATAGAATGTGGCCTGCAGGCAAGCATTTACAATCTTGTTAACCATGTTCTGGAGAAGGGAAGTGAGATGGGCTTGCTGATAGTGAATGGCACATTTTGTGTGTGCCATTGACCACTTTGACTTCAAAGGCAAAGTACTAACTATGCATGGCCAATTCTGTGCCACAGTGTATTGGCAGAGGGGCAAGGCAGGAGCAATTCAGCACCATGGTATTAAGAGTGCATTCTACAAGCCAGAGTTGGATAGCAGCAAATTGTCAAAAAAAAGGGAGTCTCCCTGTGGCAGGGAGTCACTGCAGGATCGCCTAGTGGAAGCTCTTGAGAGCTCTCGCTCTCAAAAGGTACTTACTGGCATGCTTAGCTTTTACAGGCTGCAGTTTTGAGCTTAAGTAGCTGTTCTCTTGGATTATTTTGTTTGGTAGGGTACAACATGTACATTACTACTTTTAATTCCATCTTCTGTTTCAGAATTACATTTCTTAGTCCACTTTCTCATCAGCATATTGTTTTTACAGACAGCTCGGTTCGACAAGCAAAAGAAAGAGAAGGTCCTCGACTATAGGGAGAGTCCACCATCAGCCAACGATTTGCACCTCTCTATGCAACCTCCACAACCATCAACAAAGAGTCCTACATGGTATCAGCAAAGTTTGAAGCCAGAAGTTTCCAACCGGCAGGGCAAGAAAACAGAAAGCTTGAAGCCACTCTTTAGTAATCCAGGGCTTCCAATACGACGACTACGCCCCTCACATGCAATAACAGAAACAGCTGCTGCCACAGCTCCCAAGGAGAATAGTCCTCAGATTGGGCACCCAGCTGAAGATGAGGGATCTCGAACAGGGCTCAAAAGTTCACCTTTAGTTGGCCTTCTCCGTAGTGCAGGACTTCTCCATGAGTCAGCTGCTCCTGCTGCAACTGGATCAAGTGGACCACCCCCAGCTTCCAAGCAGCTGAAGTCATCTACTCGCAGTGGAGATTCTATGCTACCATCAGGGTACTTATATCTGAAGTCAGTTCAATTTTTTAGCAGTACAGACATGGATGGTGTTTGTTGCATGGGATCAGAGCCTTTTCACGTTTGGTGCGTTTTAGAGTCATTGGAAGCAGTTTGCTTGGCAGTGTGCTTCTCAAGGTGTCTTCAACTGCTGTGGCTTTGCAATTTGATCAAATCTGCAGGGCCAAAAGTTGTATACTGATTGCACCTTGGATGCTTGCATGTATAGGGACAAGATAAAATGAAATGAAGCTTACCCTGACAAGCTTGTCACAGCTTGGATGAGGAAACTAATTGCTTATTAGCTATTTGTCTTGAATGCCAAGCAACATCATGACTGGGTCTTCATGTTGCTTTGGAATGCAACAGAAACTCAGGACACACATGAATGGTTTGCCCAAAATTTTGATCTGATTGTTATATACTTATCTACACCAAGTGTTGGGAGCTGATGGAGTCAAGGGGTAGTCATGGCTGCCATTGTGATGAAGGTGATGGTCTGACACTTTGTGAGTGACTCTCATGAAGTTATGACTACACTTGTTGTGTTACCCTTTGGATTATTGTTCTGGAAATTTTTCTGCAGTCTTATAGATATGATTGCACCTTGGATGGCAGTCATCAAGGTGCTTCTCCTGCTAGTCGCCAGCTTACAATATTCTATGGAGGGCAAGCACATGTGTATGATGACATCTCTCCTGAGAAGGTAAGCACCAACCTATCCCCCCAGTTTGCACTTTTTTGGAAGCTTGTTGTAAGACCCCTCACCATGAGCTATTAATGGGGTTATGGTGTAGGTCTGTCTTTTTGTGAGATCTCTGTTATCAAGAATAGCAGAGCTCCAGAACAATATATGTAAGCTTCCTTGCAGTTTTCCTTGGCAAGTGTTTCCCTCTTTTCTTGTATGATAGTGTCATATGAACACAGGCAGCAAGGGGAACATAATCAATCACTACTTTGCAGTTACTGGCAATGAGATTGAGACTGAAACTAATGGGATTGATATCAACTTTCTGTATTCTGGCTCACTGATGTTGGACTTTTCTGAACTTGAGTAGGACCTACAGGTGTGCTGTGGATTTAAATGCACTGTTCTTAAAACAGCAGTTTTAATTTGTCACTGCAGGCAGAGGCTATTGTGGCATTGGCGGGTTCTGATGGAAGGTCATGGTGCACAACCTACTCACCACGACCTACAGCAAGTACCCCAGATTCTGCAAGTGAGGGCTCACTAACGCGTTTGGAGAAAAACAAAGACAAGGCTGTGAAGAGTGGTGGGGGAAAGCTGGACCTTTCCTCAGAAGTACAAACATTGTTGCGAGGACTTGCACAATCAGGCATTAGAAAAGATCATCCTTTGTGACACTCTTGCTGTCTCCAGCTGTTCTCAGCAACAGATTAACAAGCAATGTCAGCAGGTTCCATACTTTACCCCTTGATAAATGCAGAATGCATATACAGTCTGTTCATTCCTGGTCTAGGTTCCGTGACCAAATGGCATGGAAGTGAGATACCCTCAGATACCCTTCAGGAGAGGTCAAATGTTTAGATTAGTATGGCTTCAGACTTAATTCAACTGCAATGTGTTGCTGTTTGAAATGCTAATGTGGTTTTTGATTTCAGTAGGCCAATGCTCCTTTCTAACTAATTTTCTGCTGTGCAGAGTCTACTATGTGATGGTGACGTTATTTTGGCACAACTTTCATCCAACAACTATCAAATTTGTTCTGATGTACTTATCTGCCACTCCCCAACTTGATGTATTTGCATGAGGGGACAGTTGTGTAATGTATATATTAGTGATGCACATTCATCAAGCTATACTCATTCCTGTAGTGTTGGAGCATTCATCTTGGTCATCATGTAGAGAGTCTACAAGGGATTTAAGAATGTTGGGACACCTTGTGTTCACAAAAGACCCTGAGGTTAGGGATTATTTATGAACGTATTTCTTCTTTTAGAGTGAGAACTTTGTAAACTATCTCCTAATTTTCATGGAATTCAATCATGAGGCTTTTTTGCTCAAAGTGAATGTGGTCTTGGTTGCTTTGCTTCATGAGGCAACAGGTGTGGCAAAATTGTCTATGGATCAAAATCGGGTGTGGGGAAATCTTCACCACCAAGTAGGTGTTTCTTCTATCATTGTTTGTTATCATGTTCTTGGAGGGGAAAAAGCAATGTCAATACCAACCAACCATCACAGCAAATTTCTAGCTTGTGTCATAGAACTGTGGAAGGTTTCTGACCAAATAAAATCAACTACCAAAACTATTGGGAATCAAACAAATGAAAGATTCTGAATATCTGTGCCTCCCAATAATTGATGAAACTATACTTTAATGCTGAAACAAAGTTCTCATAAATGAAGATTGTCAATGTTTGACATCTAGTTTTAATTTTTAAAAATTCATTTGTAGAGATATTTGGGGTTCTTAGAGAGCTTTGGGATTGAAAAAGGGCTTAAAGGCCAAGGTGATTTTAAGGTTTACTCTAATGTCTTAAAGCATGAGTAATCATTTTGCACTGGGGGATTTGTACACCTTCAAACAAAAGAATGAAAAATATGTGGTCAATCTAATGATATCTTTGACTTTGAAATTTCAAAAGCGAATTCGTAATGACAATGTTGAAGTGTCAAGAAAGAAACTATCATTTTTGAAAACTCTTAGAAATTTATTTTTCTTTTGCAAGGTAGAAAATTATTGAATTTGACAACATTTCTTTGTGAAGGGTGAAATGAGTTTTTATATTCTCACAAGCATTCATGAACTTTAATATTGTCCCAACTAAGGTGTGGAATTTCATAACAATATCATTTGCCGTTGTTGATGTGTCCAATAGAGCAAAATTTATCTACTAATTTGGTTTATAATTGTATAATTTTACCCTAAAACAAAAGCATGCATCTTATAGAAGGCAAATAAAATCATGTTGAAATCTGAATTCAGATATATAAATATAATGAGTTCAAAATCTTAATTTATTGAATTGAATTCTTTTTGACAATAAGGTCAATTAAAAGTTCTTTCACATTTTAAATTATTTATAAATGAATTCATCAATTTTGTGCACGTCTTTAACCCAATGCAATCATTGGCTTTCCAAATAAAAAGTTAAAAATGAATTTTTTAAAATTAAGAAATCCAATCTGTTTTTTGGGATCAATTTTGAACCTACATGTCTTTTGGTCAAATAGTTGGAAAAATGGATTTTTGTCACATGTTCCTTATGTATTTGTAAAAATTCAATTTCACATTTGTTATTACTTTTATGGAAAACCTTAAGTCAAATGTACAGTTTTATTTCCAATTGTGAACATATGGTATAATGCATAATTATACCATTCAAATCTTGACATCATTTGGAAATCATTTTTAAAACATTCAAGACGATGATTGAATAAAAGCTTTTTCAATTTGGAACTCAAGACATGTTAATCTAGTTCAATCTCAAAGTTGAAAGTTGGTTTTAGTTGATTTGAATTTTTGAAACATGTTTATGGATTTGGTTAAATTTTAATTGTTTGGTTTTGATTGAACTTACATTGATGTTGAATAATATTTTGAAATATAAAAAAGATCAACAACCAGTGGACCTTTGGTCAAATAATGAAACTTGACATCAAGGATAATATCAATGTAATTATATTATATTTAAAAGCCTTTCAAAATCTTGAAAAAGTCTTGATAAAATTGAATGTGATATTATTAATAGATGATGCTCACACGATCACATGAAATAAAATAATTTTAATGTAATTCTCAATGTAATATTTTAAGGTTTTAAAAAACAATGAAGGAATTTGGAGGAAAACCAACTTAATAACATTTATAAGCGTCATAAACATAATAGTTGGACTTAATGCTCAAAACGTAAAAAAAATTTAAAAATATATATATATATATAATTGAAACCCAACTTTAAAGCTTAAAAAATTTACAAATACTAAATTTAACATGTAAAAAATAATTTGAACTCAATGTACTGGATTAATATGTTATTTTCATCAAATAGGTTTAATGTAAGTTCAAAGTTTGAAAAACATAAAAAGTTGTGAAGTAAGGAACCCAAAGATAATAACATTAATATAACATAAAATACATTAATAAATTTGAATTTAAGTTTATGTTTATGTTGTCAAAACAAATTGTTCAAAATGGTTAAATGCAGTACAATTAAAAGTTTGAAAATAAATAAAATATCAATATAAATATAAATAAAAAATCAAAACAAAAACATAAAGTTTACATATAAAATGAAGACACATTAAGGTAATACATGTGTATGTTAAATTTGTATTACATCAACAAAAAAAATCAAATTTTAATATCATAATTGTAATTAACAAAATTTGAATTGGGTTTAATCAATAACCTCATTTAAACCTTAAAATCAATTCCATCACACAATATTCAAATGTTTTTTCATTAAATTTCCAATAGAAAACACAACTTCATTCTTCCCTTAAATTTCCAACTTGTTCATACAATGGATTACAATGCATTTTTTAACAATCAATGCCCACAAAATTGATTTAAAACCCAAATAATGACAATGGAAAATAATTAATAATGATTTTAAATATGTGTCATCTTATATATATATATAATCATTTTCATAGTGGTCCATATGTTATATCATAGATGAAATGTATATATAATTTGTTAATGGTTTAAGAAACATATACAATTATTCAATGCATTTTATAGTGAATAATGCACGAATCAATTGAATACAACTACATTGTGAAATTTGAATTCCACTATGTTTTTTTCTTAAGATGATTCAATAATTCATATATATGTATACATAATTTAATGTTCAAATGATGGTAAAATATTCAAAGCAAGTATTTGTGATAATGAAATTATTATCAATCAATCTTTGTTTATTGACATTTTCACTATGAATTTCCATTCTAATGTTGATCAAATTTATATTCAAAACATAAAATAACAACCATTAATGATTGGCATCATAAAAGAGAATGCATACATAAATATTAAATAATGAAATTTAACAAAATTTGCACTTCCATTACCTTTGTAAATTAATGATATTTTGTAATTATGATATTAAAAATAATGTTTGTTCAATGTTACACACAAATTTTTGAACATAATCTTAAATATGGTTATGGAGTAAAAATAAATTGGTTTAACATTATATTTAATCAATTTGTAATTAAATTTCATTCATGAAAAATTTATTAAAATAAAATGACATAATAACAAAATAACACACATAAATTTTTATATGTTTAACTTGTTAAAGATGTGTTGTTATGCAAGTAATTTCCTTTCAATGTGTTATTGAATCAAATAATACATGTCTATTATATCAAATTAGATCTATACCATTTAAATAATAGGAAACAAAATAAATTTTATTAAAAAAAAACCCATTTCTTATATTTGATCAAATGCAAAGGCATGAATAAATAACAATAACATCACTTACAAATCCATTATAATCTAATATATTAATTCAGCAAGTCTATATGTCTGTCAGTCAGTCTATCTGTCTGTCAGTCAGTCTATGACAGTGACTCCAGACGGACAGTGATTTCACCACGCCGTTATTTGTAGGGTAGGTAGTAGGTACCTACTAGCTTAGGTCACAAAGCCTGCTGAAGCCATGGGATCATCCTAGGTACCTACCACCCTACCTTAAACCAGACCAGACAGGGCCCCGGAGCCCCCTTTTTGTTGATGGGTTGGGAGGGGCTGGTAAGACTTTCCTTTACGGGTGCCTGCTCAATAGGATGCGCTCTACTGATGACATAGCGTTGTCGATGGCATCTTCTGGCATTGCAGCCCTGTTTTTGGAGGGCGACTGCATAGCTCACTCACGTTTCAAAATTCTCGTAGCAGGCCTTTGTGGCTCCTTAGTTTGCTATGTTCCCCTGAACAGTCCACAAGCGGCCTTGATTCGGGTTGCACGCCTCATTGTGTGGGATGAGGCACCCATGGCCCACAAGCATGTGTTTGAGGTTATGAACCGCACGTTCCAGCATGTTATGGGTGTTGTTGACCCTGCCTTAAAGGACATGCTTTTTGGGGGCAAGGTTGTTGTCATGGGAGGTGATTTTAAGCAAATATTGCCTGTGGTTCCCCAAGGTAGGAGAGGCCAGATTGTGGATGTCAGTCTCAAGAGGTCCGCAGTCCTTTGGCACCGTGTTAAAGTGTGTCAGCTGCATGAAAACATGCGTATTCAGAGGCTTTTGGCACAGGGCGGAGCCAACGCCGCGGCCGATGCCCAACAACAGCAAGCTTGGGCAGACTACTTATAGCGCATTGGGGGGGGCACAGAGCAAGTCTTTCCTGAGGTTAGGGAAAAGGCTGTTTTGATCCCAGAAGACGTGCTGCCAGGGTGACACCATTGATAGCCTAGTGGATGAAGTTTATGGCGACCTTGGCCGCTTCACAGACTTGCACTCACGCAATGAGCACATCATTTAGAGGGCCATTTTAACTCCTCTGAACGAGGACGTTGACAACATCAACATCGCCATCATGAATCGGTTTGACCTCACCACACCTGACAGCACACCGGCACAACGCCGCATGTACCACGGCGTTGATTCTGTTATGCAAGGCGAACAGAGAGGGGTTTACCCCACCGAATTTCTAAACTCCCTCAGCATGTCAGGGGTACCACCCCACATTTTGACCCTGCAGGAAGGCTGTCCGGTGATTTTGCTGCGGAATATGTCGGACGACCTTGCAAATGGCACTCGGCTTATTGTGGTCAAGCTGATGTAACACATAATTGATGTTGAGATTGCCACAGGACCGGACAAGGGCAGGCGCGTTTTCATTCCCCGCCTTAGCATCATTCTCTCTAACACGAAGATGATACAGACATGGGTCACACTTTAGATTCCTTGAAATATTGAAATAAATCTACTTCACCTTAACTCACTTAACACCTAGTGAACTACATCTTTCCATATTAATAATTTCTTCCTTGCACAAGGAGAGCTGATAAATTCCAATGTGCAACATGCTGAAAAAAAACCATTTTAAACACATAAAAATAGCTATTACATGAAAATTCCATGTGCCAAAATGGTGCATAATACTGAAAAAACCAATCTAAACACAAAACATCATTAGTGTAGGAGACGATCTATTCAACTTTGATTGGATGGGGGGAAGTAAATTTGTTGAGGATCTTGGCTGATTTTTTTGGGTGTGAATTTTACATGGTATTCAGAGCTCAAGTTTGGGTGCGGATCCTTTGTACAAAGTGTAAAACTTGCAACAACAAGGAGATGAGTTTAGCATGGGCGTTGCCTGCCATAAATGGTACCTCAAAAAGGACAGGAAATGAGTAGTAAAGCCAAAAGATAGCTCAAGAAACTGGCTGCAATTTGAATATGAGAATTCTAACCTTTGAATGAATATCTCCATTAAATATGCAATCTGGCATAGGAAGATTTGAGTTGTAAAAAGCTCTCCTGACAATGCCTGATGCCAATTCACTACCAGGGGTGGTTGTTGTGCAACTTGCAGAACCATTGTCATTTACAAAACAATTGCTGATGCTCCAAACACATGAATTATCCTAGACCCAGGTCCCCTGATGTTTGAAAAAACAAAAAACTTAATTTATATACAAAGAAGATCTGGAATCCTGATCTGATGACCATTTTTGAAGTGTCTAACGAGAGGGAAGAACACTACATGATGCAAGATCTATTGGTAACTATCTTTCATCAACTAAACCCTCTTGTTCCCTCTCTTTCCTACCACAACAAAAGTAATAATAACGATGTTTTGTCTGTGACATGATGAGCAGGAAAAGAGCATATAAATTAGTAGTGCTTACAATGGTGCATTGATGTTGCATCATATGATGCCATCTAACTTAGAAAGCAAGTTTAATCTAAAATATACCCAAAATCTTTTGTATCAAGCCAGGCCATCTCCTTGCAAAGCTTGTTGGTAGAGCATTGCATTCATGAATTAACATGGACATATAGTCCTTCAAAGCTAATCTTTGAATGAGGGAAAAGTAGTAGAGAATTCTGCAAAGTCATATTCAGCACGACACTTATTTTGTATCTTGTTGATCCCTTATTTTCCCCCACCCCCAATTTGTTGGTATCCATAAAGTTCATAATTTTTTTAAAAAAAGATTTGACCAACCACTAAGGGGCTCTTTACATTAGAGGGCTTGGGCCATGGCCTATAGAACCTCATGGTACCTCTCTTTTTGGATGAGACCATTGGAAAACCCATGGGCTATGGCTCTAAGGCCTTTGTTCATAGTGTAAACCTAATTTGGACCAAAAGAATGGACCATGTCCATGTTTCTAATAAAAAATGATTTTGTTAAAAAAATGTTTGAAAATGTGGTTGCCTTAACTTTTCATTCATCTCCTTTTCTTTTTTTTAATTCTGTCATTTTAGCTTTCCTCTTTGGTTTTCTTCTTTTTCATTCTATTTTTAAAATAATTTTTCTTTTCTTTTGCACCTTTCATAAACAATCATGCATCATGGATGAAAGAAAGAAGCAAATACTTGTCATGATGGCTATGTATTGGTGTCTATGTATATTAACTCAACAAATGTTAAGCCCACATCTCTTGAAATTTTTTATTTCACCTTTGTGATTGTGAATAATCTCCATGATCCATGGCTAGACAAAAATATGGAAAACATTTAACAACAAACTACACTATCCACAAACAAGTCTAATGTAACAAGCTTCAATAACTTTAAGAACATAAAAAGGATGATTAGGAGAAAAAAACATGATCGCTTTTTATGGTGTTTAGGGTTTAAGGGGTAATAATTTTGCACAGGGGGGGGCGGACCACCAAAAATTCCTTCCATTTTTACTTTTCAAAAAAAGAAAAAATATATATAATCTTTTTTTCTTTTATAAATTTTGAGTAGGTAGCAATTTTGTGGAGGCAACACCAAAAATTCCCCCATTATTATTATTTAAAAAATAGAAATAGTTGTTATACTTAAGCATTAAAGGCAGCAAATTTATAGGGGAACTTCCAAAACTTCCCCCGAATTTTACTTATAATTTTAAAAATGTATATATATGATTTTTAAATGATTATGTTTATGTTGTAAAAGAAAAGTTTTTTGGGGACGGGGTTGGGGGAAGGGGTGCCAAAAGTCCATCCCATTTTACTTTCAAAAAAATAAGAAGCAAAAAATGATCCCAATTCATTCTTGCTTTAGGCCTCAACGGGTAACAATTTTGTGGGGGTAGCCATTCAAAATTCCCTTCAACATTATTTTTCATAAAAAAATAATTATTGTGTTTAGGACTTAAAGGGAAAAAATTTAATTAGGACCCACCAAAAATTCCCTCCAATTTTATCTTTCAAAAATTTAATACAAAAACCAATGAAATATCATAAATCAACAACTAATATTATTTTGGAACCCATGGGCCTTCACTATTTTCATTAAGCCCACCTCTTTCAGATAGGCCTAAAAAAATAACCCAAGGGCCCAAACAACATTATCCACAACTATCCATGTACGATTCCAACCAGTGTTTTCATCAACATCATTTGTTTGGGCTTGGGCCTTAAATTACCCTAGTGTAAACCTAACTAACCAACCTTCATAGTTTGGACCAATGAAGGATTTTAGATTTATGTGGTCCTAGGCCCAAGCCCTCTAGTGTAACCCCACCCCTAAAATTCAACATGAAATTGATATGATTATTGTTTAATGCAATTTTGTAGGGTGTGTTAAGAGGCAAAGGAGGATCATTTATTTCAAGATTATCTTAGGCCTCTTAGTTAAGATCAAGATTTTTTTAACATTTGTGAAAATGTTAAAAAACATTTGATCTCAATTGTGGCATCCAATGCAAATTAATTTACAAGTATTAATGCTTGCCTAACATTTTGACCCCTAATTGAACCCCCAATGAACAACTGCATCCTTGTCTAGGACATTCTATGAATAACCTTATTGGGTTCAATCTTTCCTCCTCCTTTACATCTTTAAACATGGTCAGAGAGTTGTAGGTGACTGATGATTTGGGTGCCCAAACTTGAAATAAACAAATATATGTCTGGAAAATAACAGATATAATATTGTACCTAAAGTGTGTCATAACATTGTATCCTCGTTTTATTTTGGATGGAATGGTCCATCCACAACCCATCCCCTCAGTCGCAATTAGGGGCCATATCCCGATAGAGTTAGCTTCATGTGCAAACATAGAATAGATCAGTCTAATCTCTGGCTCTTGGCAACATTAGTTGTGTGGTAGGGTAATCATGCACATAATCAAAGATAGTGTGGTTATTGATCAGGGCAAAAGGTTAGGGTAAGGCATGGTAATGGTTGATTAATAAAGGATCACCCTTTCATGGTTCAACGTGGGTTGACCAAAAAAAAAGTTTTGAATTTTTTATGGGGTTACCCAAGTAATGAATTTTTGTGTTTAGTAATAGGGTAAAAGTCACCCATTTGGACAAAAATTGTGCCCGCTATTGGAATAATAACCCTTTTACTCTCCATCGGCAACAGTTCCCATTGCGGCCCGCATTTGCCATGACTATCAACAAGGCCCAGGGGCAGACACTACAGACAGTGGGGGTGTACCTACCCAAGCCTGTTTTTTACCACGGGCAGCTTTATGTGGCTTTCTTTCGATGCGGCTCACAGCGGGGCATCCGGGTGCTAGTCTGAGGTGGTAGCAGGGCGGCTCTGAATGGGGCCCCTGCTGGCGTTTACACCAGTAATGTGGTCTACCGCGAGGTGCTACAATGATTTTTCTTGTGGGTATGGGGTTCTTTGGGGTCTCCTTTGGACTCCCAGTTTTTTTTCAGGGCTTGGGCTTTGGTTTCGTCCAAGGGGATGGGTTGGATTAGATTGCATTAAACTAAAATGAGGCTTTTACATATCAAGTGACCATGCAGCCTCATCTCAACGACTCATGCATGTACCTGCAACCTTAGATGTAAATGTAGTAGGAATGAATGTGATCATCAAGTGAAACATCGCCAATTGTCATCAAATTAATCCATTATTTAATCGCATATCATTATTTTTTAGATCAAAAAATTGAAAAATGTCTAAAATTAACAAATGCATTATTATTTTTTCATTGATGTATATTTTTTAAATTGAAATTTTAAATTCTTACAAATTTTATTCCATTTTTTCTTTCTTTTTATAAAATTTAAAAATCAAATTATGTATTTTCATAAATATGTTCATATAAAATTCGTAAACATGTATTTTTAGTTTTTGCAATTTTTTTCATGTATTGTAACATATTGATAAAATTTTTAAAAATGCCCAAAACATGTTCCCCATGAAAATTTTCCTTCACACCTTTAATTTTATAATAGTAACTAATTTTAGTCCTTTGGTTGTTATATTAAAATTAGCTCTTTTTGTTCTTGAAATAGGCAATGGCTTTTTTTAATCAAATTTCTTTAATAAACTTATCAAATTTCAAATTAAAACATGTCATGTAATTTTTATAATTTGATAATAACATGTTTTGCCTACAAATGGATTTTTTTTAATAATGAGAAAAAAATAATATCATAGTTGATATCTAAAGGTCAAAGTTTAACAAAATTATATATTTTTTTAAGGTGAGTAAAACATACAATTGATTAGTTTTTTTCATCAAGTTTAAAAATATTTCTTATAACAATGGTTTTGTGCGAAGGAAATTAGTTTTTCGAAATAAATATAAAATGAAACATTTAAATTAATTTTTTTAAATTCATAATTTAAATTAATAAATTAAAGTATTATATGACAAAACATGATTATAAAATATACACTACGCTAAAACACGAAAAACATATATAAATAAATGATTAGTGTTGTAGTCATAAACCATACATATGACTAGCCATGATTACATAACTATTAATCCATGTAACCCCGAGGTATTTATAATTAATTATAAGAATACTATAGTTGTAAATGTCATTCGTGATTATGTCTTGCATGACTACAAGACATTTTCAATAACCAAAATGTAGTTTTAAAATATCATTAATAATATCATATAATATTATTTTGATTAATGTCTTGCTACCACATGGTAGCCTAGGATGAATTTTAAATTTTATTAGTCATTTATGAGTTGACACGTGATAATTTAAATTAATGAAATTATTTTTCTTTATTCAATTGTATGATGTTACATGACAATCAACTTTTAATAAAATAATAACATTTGGGACAATATGAAAAATCATGTCATGTGCAACTTATCCTATGCAACTAAAAATTGTCTTTTAAAACTAGTTTATAGCTCAAATTACTTATAAAGGACATTTTCTAGTTATATAAAACAAGTTACAAAGGACATGATTTTTCATAGTGGACCTAGCTGAAACCATATATTATGTTAAGCACCTTAGGCTAGGCGATTTAACCTACATGTTAGACCTTGACCTAACCTAGGTTTTAAAACAATTTAAACTATGTTAATCACCTAATTTCCTTTTAAGAAAACTACCTCACTCATAATCCTTTATAAATTTAAAGGGCACATTAGATGAAGGTAATAAGAATTCAACCCCTCACCTACACTTTGTGCGACAAAGTCTTTTGCCATTACACCACCACATTTTTTAATAACTAATAAAATTATCACAAACAAAAGAAAAATAAATTAAAGTTTAAATTAACGCATGCCTTCCTAGGCTGACTAGGTTGACCTAGGGCACACTCAATAATCTAACCTAAGTAACTTAAATTAATTAAGTTAAACTAGGTTATTTAGGTTTAACCTAGATTATATTAGGCTATATTAGGCTAAACTTAATTATATTAAATTATATTTGGTTTAATTAACTTATATGAGGTTAAATTTAACTACATTAAACTACATTTATCTATATTAAATAATATATTAAACAAATATTGTTTGTCCCCCATTTAGGATGGTGGAAAATTATTTTAGATATTTTAAAAAGAAATATTGATTTTTTTTGGCAATTCATTACCGATCAAAATTCGTCACTTACATCAATAATTATTTTTGATTTTATGAATGGGAAAGGAAAAGACATTAAAAATGAAATTTATAATTATTTAATAATTTGTCAAGTGTGTGATTTAGATGATGTGTCCTTATTCAATCTCAATCTTTTCTATGGTTTATAGAAAATTCAAGGCAATGATAGATGAGAGGAACACAAGAACAATGTCTTTCATTGATTCTTACATTATTGTGAAATGTTGGACATTTAGTGGGTCCTTGTAGCTATTGGTGAATATTTTCCAATGTGTAGATGTAAATAAAATTTCTTAATACATTACATCTATGGTTTTCAAAAATATTAACAATGCTTTATGATTTTATAAATTGCATTGTAACTATTTTTTTCAAATGTTGAAATGTTGCAAAGTAAAATCCTTGGAACTATTGAAAAAATGCGATTTAGGGTGGATATTGAAGATGATAAAAAATTAAAAAAGGTTAATTCAATGAATGGTTGATGATAATGCACTGGAATCATATAAAAAATTTTAGGAACAATTATGATAAGGAGGGCTTATTTTTGTGGAAGGCATGTGAACATTGTGTGGTATGGGGAAAAGAAGATTTAAAGGACGTTAATTATATCATATTGGGTATTTTTCATAATTTTAATTTATTTTTTCTTCTTAAAAAGAAAATATATGTACATTAAAGAGGGGAAATTATGAAAATGTAATGTATGCATATTTCTTGCAATAGAAAAATGGTTAAGGAATGTAAACATGTTTAATTGTGTTTTTTTTGCATTTGGACTATTAGAGGAGAGGGGGGAAGTAACTACATTGATTTATATATAGTTTGTTACTCTTTTATACTTACTATTACTTTCTTTTATAAAAAATGGATGTACTCATAGCACTAAAATGTTACATTTACGATTACAAAAATCAAATCATATGTGTAATTTATGATTAAAGATTACTACATGACACCCTAGTTCAAATGCCAACGTCGTAGATCCCACTAACCGCATTAGTTGCAACCACATTAATGACTACAGTTCACCATGACTACAATCACAAAAAACATTGTTTTGAATTTAACAAAACACATGGTAACCTCATAAAGTGTTAAATGGTACAATTTTTAAAAAAATGAAAAACATTAATATTTATATATATTCAATCGAATATTACCACATGTTAGCCTTTTAACTTAGGGGATCTAACCTAACAAGCTTACTTTAAGCCCCCTAGCTTAAAAAACCTACCCTAGTTTAAACATGAATTTTTTTTTACAAACTACGCAAACCACCAAAATATCTAAACATCTAAGTGTTTAAATGTTTAAATGTTTATGTTTGTAAATGGGAGGGCTTGAATTCCCCCATTCCATTTTGGGGAACAAGTCTTTAACCATTATGCCACAATTATTTATATATGATAATTATTATTGATCAATAAATTATAAACAATAATGTTTTAGACTCAAATTAATTTAACTCACCCTAGGTTAACCTAAATTAATTTAGGCTACCTAGTAGCCTAGCCTTGGTTAACATAGGTTAACTTAGAATAACATAGTCATTCCTAACCTAAATCTAAAGCCTACTTACCATAAACTAATATAGATTTAGATTAAGGTAAAGCGAGTTAAATTTTACTAAATTTGGATAAATTTGACTAAATACAGTATTAAATATAAACTTGGTAAATTTGGCAAAATTTTAATTAATTAAATAAAACTACGATATTTAAGCAAAACTTGGTAAAATTTGGTTAACTAGAGCTATTTAGGTGAAATTTAATTAAATTTAACAAAATTTGATTAAACATGATTATTTGGGTTAAATTTGGCTAAACTTAAATAAATTAGGTTAAATTAGGATATTAAAACAAAACATGGCAAAACATGTTTATTTAGGTTAAACTTAACAAAAATTGACAAAACATAATTTAAGTTAAACTTGGCTAAACTTAGCAAAACTTAAATAAATTAAGCTAAGCTAGGGTATCAAAACAAAACTTGGCAAAACTTAGTAGAACCTAGTTAAACATGACTACTTATGTTAAATTTAAATAGATTTAATAAAATTTGGATGAATTAAGCTAAATCAAAGTATTGTGGCTAAACATGGTTATTTATGTGAAATTTGGTTATATTTGGTAAAACTTAAATAAATTAAATTAAATTAGGGTATTAAGGTTAAATTTGACTAAACATGGTTAAACTTGGATGAGTTAGGTTGAATTAGGGTATTGAAGCAAAATTTGGCAAAATTTGGTCAAACATGGTTATTTAAATTTAAATTGGTTAAACTTGTTAAAACTTGGAAAAATTAGGTTAAATTGGGGTTTTGAGGCTATAGTTGACTAAACATGATTATTTAAAAATGAAACTTAACTAAACTTGTCAAAATTTGGATAAATTAGGCCTAAATAGGATATTAACGTTAAATTTGGTTAAATTTATTTTAATTTGGTAATTTGGTTTTAAATAAAATTAATTAAGATTGGTTAATCCAAAGTAAATTGAATTATTTATATATATTTTAGGTTTAAATTAGGATAATTAAATTAATATAAATTAGTTTATGTTAAATTATGTTACATCGGGCTAAATTAAATTAAACTATGTTATTTAAACTAAATTAAAGTTAAATAAATTAAATAGTGTTAAAATAGGTCAATGTAAGTAAATTAAATTAGATTATTTAAACATTTGTTTGTCCATTTTAAACTAAATTGAATTTGGTTATACTATTTAAAATTTAAATATTGATTCAATATGAATACATTAGTTGTGTAGTTATCTTCTTAGTTATAATTACTTTTAGTTATAATTATAATAATTTGTATAGTCATGTAGTCATAATTTTGACCATAATCATTAAAATACTAACAACTTAAGGGCACACATGACTACATGATTATGTTTGGACACTTGTCATAATATATTTTAATCATAAAAATCACATTTTGGCATTGTGATTTTATGTTTTTTATTTCATATTATGGGGTAGTATATGTATTTTGTGGTAAGGAAGTAGTTACCATTTCTTTCTAGTGGTAGGGAGGTAATATTTCATTTTTGGGTTTATAAAAGGTAAGATGTTAATGTAGATAGTAGGCAATGTTGCCACAAGGGTTGTAAAGGGTTATAAATTAAATAATGCCACTAGAGGATTTGTAGGTGTTACAAAAGGTAGACAATACATGTGGGAAGTTTATAAGTGTTATACATAGTAAGTAACAATCATAAAAAATTTAAAGGCATTTTAACTTTTTTTTTTCAAGTTTATAAACAACTGTAGGTGCAACATGATGGTAACTATTGTAAGATGACAATTATTATAAGACGGCAAACAAATATAAAATAGTTGTTACTCTCATGTGTTTTCATTTTTTTTTTTTCCATATTCATTTCTTTATTTGATAACCTTTTATTTGATAATAACTAAGTTGTTAGATCCCCTAGTTTTATAGATATTAAATTGGGCCAAGAATGTGATTAGACACCTTTGAACATGATTTATAATCATGGAACTTAACAAAATAATTTGATGCCATTTTTATTAACATGTCCCATAAGTATAATTTATTTTTCATTTGTGTTATTTTATTAATGTTTCAAGTTTAGTGTATTAGACTATATATTTGAATGTGTTGAGTTTTTAAATATTAACGTCATTTGCATTACATTTTATGCATCAATGAATCAATTTATATGACGGGTTAATGTTTTAGATAGTATGTATTAAGCATGTTAATGTGTCATCAATAACTTCTTTTGATTTTATTAACTTTATTTTTCTTGGAAAATGCAAAATACTACAAATGTTTTAGTCCATCAACTACATTTTCTTCTTTCTAAACACATTCAATATCTTTGCTTTGATGTGCATTTAAACCTTAATCATGTGTATTAATGTAATGATATTAATAACATTAGTAATATATCCACTAATATTAGTGTATTAATAATGATTTTACGTTGATATTTTATGTTTCAAATGTTTTTCATAGATTGGGGCAACAAATCCCAATGTTCTCTTTTTTGGAGGACAACCATATTTTGAATTAAACATTAAAGATTCAAAAATTGCCAAGTTTTGGCAACCTCGGGCTTGCTTGGGGGATGCCATGAAGGATTTCCTAAATTTTAGCCATTATTTCAACAACCTTCTAAACATTTTAAAAGAAATATTAGTGGTAAGTGCATAAATTACATTACAAAACAAAAACCTAATCATATATTTCATGTTTACATAATACTAAAATTAAATCATTAAATGGTGAACATCACATTTATATATGTATAATACATATGCAAATCTTGGGGCAAGAATATCATGGAAGTTGAACTTTGAACCTTGAAAAGTTGGAAACATTATCTATTTACAAATGTTACAAATCATTGTCAAGGTGAATGATGCATTTTTTGCATAGAAATGAACATTGACCACCATTTTGACATTTTTCGCCAACTATGAAATCAAGCACCCAAGTTATGAGGATGAATGCAACTTTGACAAGGTGATGACCTTGTTGCACATCCCAATTTGTCATATGACAATTTCCTATAACATATTTTCATGATTAAAAGGCTCGTTTGGTGGGGCTTGAACTACATTTTCCAATGCATGTAATTCAGTTTGATGGCCATGTTCATAAAAATGCAACAATTTCTTTTCCATGCCTACAAAAACCATTATAGAATATGTTAATTTTTATTCACCTTATAGTAAAATTTGTGATAATCAACATAAATTTAACCTTATATTTTAGAAATAGGGCAAATATTTCACTTACATAAAATTAGGTTAGAATCATATGTGAGAAAATTTTCACAACAACACATTTTGGGTTTTGCAATTAATTTTAATGACTATGTATTAATTAGAAAGGACATTTACGATTAGTAACTATTGAGTTGCAAAACCCATGTCATTTCATCCATTTAATCACAAAGGACATATAAGTTGCAAAGCTTAGTCGTTTTATCAACTAATTTAAAATATATATATAATATTGAAATTTCATGTCATCATTGACCTTGGTATGACATATAAAATGCATGTCATGTCAACCTAGTTATTTTACTCAACTAAGAGTTATAAAAGATGCCTTAATAGATGGATGACATGTGTCAAAAATCTATAAACACATGTTTAATTACGAGTCATCACACATGAACAAAAGTCAACCTAACCTAGCTTAGGTAGCCTAGGTTATTAGCCTAATTTAAGTAGTTTAGGTTACTAGCTTAACCAAAAATCAACTCAACCTAATTTAACCAAAAGTTAACCTAGCTTAGCTTAGTTAGTTTAGGTCGCCTAACTTATGCAATGTGGCCTAAATTAAAAACAAACTTTAGCTTTCTAGCCTACATAGCTTAGATTAAGCTACTTAATTTAAGTTAAATGGCCTAGGTATCATAAGTTATAAAAATAAAAACTTGAACCCCTCACCTTCACTTCGAGGTTCAAGTCCTCATCCATTGCATTATCACATTTTTAAAAATTAGATTTATTAAACACAAAATTATAAAAATAACTTTTTTTTTACCTCAAATTAAATTAAACCACCTTAGGTTTACATAGGTCTATCTACCTACCTATTACCAACCTAACCTAGGTTAACCTAGGCCTTCATGACAAATCAATAAATGAAATTTTATTGAAATTAGTGTCATGAATCATTAGGTTGACTACTAGTTGCTAAGAATATTTTTAATCATTTTCTTAATTGTGTTGGACATTATAGTTACATAAGACAAATCATAAAAAACATGTTTTGGTATTATGAACACTTTTGACTAATCAATAAATGCAATTTTATTGAATTAATGTTATGAGTCATGAAGTTGATTATTAGTTGTAACACTTTCTTGACACATGGCATGCCACATGATCATTATTAGAAAATTTTCAAATGTGGATTACTTGTAATACATTCCATGTATTATTCATACCATGTGTTAATAATGTATCGATGTTTTTGAGTAAATTAACAATGATTTTACTTTGCCCATAAACTTGGAAATGTGGCAATTTCTTGTAACCAAAATTTGAAAAATTTGCCAACCTTCCTATGGGAATTTTTTCAAAATGTTTAAATAGACTTAAAAAAATTTAGTGCATCACAAGATTTTCAATGTATCAACATATTGTTAATTTATTAATAAATCCTTAGTGTATTAGCAACATATGGTACATAATAGTTAGTTATAATAAAAATGGTATATTAGGTGTTAAGTTTTCATATGTAAGGTTTATTTTCAATTGTGAAATATATTAATATGACACTCAATGTATTGCTCACATCATGTGTTAATAATAAATCAATGATTTTTTACTAAATTAATAGTTGTTTTAGCTTATGCATAAAGTTGGAAATGTGACAACCTTTTGTTCATTTATTTTGAAAAATTTTAAGCTCTTTCTATATGTAAATGTGTTGAAAAGTTTTTAGTGTATCAACAAATCTTTAATGTGTCCAAAAATATGGTAAATAAGAATTAATTATGATTGGAAAATGGTGGTAATTGTATACCAGGTGTCAAGTTTTCATATGTAGTGATTTATTTTTCAAGTGTAAAATATTAACAATACATTCAATGTATTGCTCACACCATGTGTCAATAGTAGATTGATGGTTTTTACTAAATTACTAATTATTTTACCTAGCACATAAACTTGGAATGTGATAATATCTTATCCATGTATTTTGAAATTTTAATATATTCATATTTTTTGATACATGAACAATTGTTGTATAGTAAACATAAAACTAAAAACAATTTAAAACATGGTAGTGTTTTATCCATGTAGTCATATTGAAAATTTTGCCACCTTTGCTTACACAATACATATGTACCATGGTGTTTATGTTGATGACATAACATGATGCATGATAATATAATGCATGATGGAATATGATGCATTGATACATTGCCATTTTGATACACAATAAAATACAACAAAAATCATCAGTATTACCTATAATATTTACTATTGAATAATTAATGATTTTACTAATAATTACCCTGTTGTCAATCACATGCACACATTTTCACATTACTTCAAAAAGGTATTGATGTAAGCACTTGGTAAGCACTTGCCATCAAAATCTGATGATCATTTTATCATGGGGTATTATTTTGACCAACTTTCAAAACACACCAACATCCGCTTTTGGAATTATGCATTCATTGTGTTTTGTTGGGACTTGATTTAATAAACATTTTATACATTTAACATTGGTCAACTATAAGATTTATTATTGTTTCACTTGGGTTCAAATGCAAATGACATTGTGACCTTGTGAAACAATTATTCATTTTAAATGCTTAAATCAAGTCATTTAAATGGACGTGTTTTTATATTTGTATTTTCATTTATATTAATAATAATTCAAATTGTTTAACTAAAAGTCCTACCTTTAGAGAATATAAACCAATATGAGTTAAACCAATGGATTTGTCATATGGTAGTTTTGATGATTTATTTATGAAAATGTTGTTGATATAGGGATGAAAGTGAAAATCAAGTTGGCATTTTATATGTAGAAGTGTAATAGTTTAGTTTTTGTTGTGCTTTTTGTAATAAGTAAAAATTGAAAGACATTTTGATCATAGAAATAATAATTTGCTAGATTTGAATAAAGAGATGATCTAAACATTATAAATCATTTTTTGACAAAAACATTCTTCACAAACTATTTACATTAAAAAAATGCAAAAACTTAAAAAGAGTCAAATTCATGGTGTGTTTAGTCCATGCTATTATTATTTGGTCAATTCATGGTTATTTAGAATGCGCTATAGGAAGGAAGAAAGTGAAGATGTTTATGAATGTCCACAACAAGTGTGGGACCTTTACATGTTTCCAATGCTAGTTTTGTAATGTTCAACTTTTGAAATGTTATCTAATGAACATACGACATTTTTAAACTATGACATTTTCTATTAGTAAACAAGTCAACTAATCTCAAATTTGTTGACATTAAAATGATGACAACATTCATAGTAAGTAGAGAAGGTGTACATCTCTAGAACAAAACAACACACCCCATACACAAAAGTAAGTTATAAATGTTGCACGAACTTAGTAACTTGACCTTTTGTGTGTTTGAAGTTAAAAGTTGCAAATGTTCAAACCAATGTTGTGTGTGTAAATAGTTTAGGATTTATAAGTGTGAATTTCATAATGAAATTTATTTACACTTTGTGCAAGTGTATAATATTCATTTATATTTGTGTAGGTATAAATGTAGAATACAAAATGTGTAAATGTAAAATTATGTAAACTTATTTTATGTCATGTAAAATAATATAAATGTAAAATAAACATATTTGTATAATTCTACACGGTCCAATAAAAAATAATGTTAATGTAAATATATATATATATATATAAAATTTTACATGGCTATGTGAAACAATGTAATTATAAAACAATGTAAAAAATGTGATTTTTACTTGAGGAAGGGAGATTTCATAACGTTTTTGATGATAAGCCAGCTAAATGGCACATTGCAAAAGAAAAAACTATCAAAATATACACCCACAACTAATTCATACAACTTTGCAAGAAAGTATGGTCATTAAAGGTATTTAATAAAATTATTTATAAAGCAAGGAAAATAACATTAGAACACTAAGTTTGATCATAAATAGGGTGAAATTCAAAAAAGAAAAACCTACCCAAAACAAAAGAAAAACATTAGCATTCAAGGGTGGGGGGACCTTAGTTTTTGTGGTGAACTGAGTTTTCACCCTGTCTTTCCTTTTTCTTTAGCGCCTGAAATGGTGTTACATATATTTTCACTGCTCCTACTTGTAAAGCTACTATAATTAGTCTTGAACCTTGTGCATTAAATGCTGATTTTTAGCATTTCATTCCCAAACTTTAAAAAATAATGTTACCATTTACATGCCCCCAAAACATTTACAAGGGCCGTGTAAGTGTATTTGACAAATATTTACACTGGCCTCATGTAAGTGTAAAAAAAGTTATCTAAACATTGCAACAGGATAAGTGAAAGTGTAAATTTTTTTTGATGTGTAAGTGTAAATGATTTACACTTACACAGGATTTACACTCCATATATATGACTATTGACACTTACACGCACAACACTCGTTCAAACCTAGACTCTTTGAACTTGTTATTGGCCACAGTGAACCAGCACCCACCAGTGCACCATCCACTGGATGCCTGTTATGACTCAGTTGTGGATGATCCTCAACTGAGTTAATACCCAGTTTCATCCTGGTAACTGATTTTGTAAGAAGTAGGTTTAACATATAGACAGGTAAATAACAAAATAGGGGACTAATAGGTAAGTAGATAGTTTAAACATGGTAGGTAGGGGCCCCCTTATTTACTTATCTACCTGGTTGGTAGGTAGTAAATAAAGCAACTGAGCTAACCACCATGGTTAGCTAGGGAACTGGAACCCAACAGAAAACTGTTTGCAGATCACATATCATCCATCCTTGATGGTGCACTGGTGGGTGTTGGGTAAGTTGATTCAGTAGTTTTTTTATATAGAAAAAGGACTTTTTTGGCTACTCGTTTCACATTTTGCACATTGGAAAAAATGAAGAGGAAAAAAAGGCCAAATTTGTTGTAAATTTATTATTACTTTAATAATAATAATAATAAATTTGTTAAATTTAATATTATTAAATTATTAATAATAATTTTTTAATAATAATAAGGGGGAGAGAGAGAGAGAGAGAGAGAGAAAGAGAGAGAGATGCCACAATAAAGTTATTGTCCCACTAGAGTAAACTTGCAATTATACTACAACAACAATTGGGTATTTTATTACTCCTACATTCGATACTCTATTTTTGTTTGTTGATTTGCCATCCACCCGAGCTTTGGAATTTCTCTCTGAAATAATGCATGTACATACTCGGAATAATTTCCTAGTATATTTGGACGGCACCTTGAATGCCACTCAAATTTTTTTTGATGAGGCACCTTGGGCCTACAAGAGGCCTCTCACACCTTACACCGGTCATACAAGAGGTCTCTTACACCTTACATAATGCCCTCGGACTGTGGCATTCCTTAGATAAGCACTTGAGGTGGGGGCGCTTAGTTTGAGAATGCTTTGCTCCTTGGGCGTTACTCTACTTTCGTGACCTACCTATGTTCAAGCTCATCACAAAGTTCCCCTTGCGCTCCTCGGCTACACCTTGGGCTGGCTCTTCGTCCTGGGGGTATTACCCTACACTTTACAATGGATTTAGGCCCCTGGATGGAGGCGGAAGGGTCGGGGGCACATTCCCTAAAGTTGAGTTCAGGTGTGCAATTGGGGGAACGGCCCCCCAAATGGTGCATTAGGGGTCGCTTTACACTAGGAGTCAGGGCCGAAAAAAAAACTTGGGGCCAACTTTGAGCATTTTGGGCTTGTTATTTGACCCTAAATTACTAATAATAAATGCTAGAACATTGATATCATGATATTAATAAATGCTGAAACATTGGCCCCAAGGGTTGCAAATTGGCTTCTCAAATTCCATGGTATCCTTTTTCCAACACTACTAGGCCATTAAAGTTCAGCATTTATTAGTAACTTGGGGCAGATTGAAAACATTTTTTCTATTTCAGCCTTGACTCCTAGTGTAAAGCCCTTGGGGGCTGAATTCAACTTTTGCACCAATAGGAGTCCTTGATTTGAGTTGAACATTGGCCCTGATTCCTAGTGTAAAGTGGGCCTTATTATTATAATTATTATACACATTTTCTTTGTCTTTTCTCCAGTCAAAGAGCTTTTCTTTCTTTCTTTATTTATTTATTTATTTTCTTTCCTTTCCTCCAGGCTGCCAGATCCAGCCAGATAAGAGAGTCTCCAAGAGGAAGCAAGGAAGCAAGCATCCACACTAACTAGGTATTTATTTAGTAAGCCATTATTACATATATATTTATTATTTATATAATTATAATCTTAATAATATACATTGGTTGTAATTTTTTTTTTCTTGGTTGTAATTTTTCATCTCAAATGATGAGATTGAAAATTTTCATTATTAATTCATCACATGTTAAATTTGAAATTTAAATGCCTAGTTTGAAAATTGGGATGATGAGGGTTAAAAAAAATTTCCATCTAAATTGGAAATTTGAATGATGGGGTTAAAAATTCGGATGGCTGGGGATAAGAATTTCCATCTAATGTAATGAGCAGAAACAAACAAGAGCAGAAGAAGAAGATGAAGAAGAAGAAGAAGAAGAAGAAGTGTTTTAGTGGGATGAGATGTGGAGGCTGAAGAGCAATGGAGGATGGAAGAACAAGTGCATTATTGTTAGGAAAGAGACAAAGAGACAGTAGTGCCGATGATGAATCCCCCACCACCTCCCCCGCTCGCCCCACCATCCTCCTCCTCCTCCCTCTTCCTCCCTCTTTATCTATTATTGCCCCTCTGTTTGCATGATTAGTTAGGTAGGTAGAAGAGTTGCCGCGCCGATAGGTAGATTCCCATCCCTTTTTGTGTATGTGTGTGTGTGTGTGTGTGTGTTTTGCATCTGAATCACGCAACACGAACACCACATACATCTCACAACATCAAACCCATAACACCCTTTGCTTGCTTTGCCTTGTTTCTTCCTGTTTCTTCTTCTTCTTCTTTGTTTTTCCATTTTTTCTTCTTTCTTCTCTTGTCTTGTCTTGTTTTGTTGCCCATTCTTCTTCCACCCCATCATCCCTATGCTCACAATGTTCTCCAGCAGCGATTCAACAAAAGCATTGAGTAAGTGAGTTAGCAAGGGAAAGCACAAACAGTTGGGGGCGTGCTACCTATATGGTATGTATTTGCCTTTGTGTGATCCTTACCAACCCATCTCTCTTCCTCCCTCTAACTTCTTCAAGCGTCCAAAAACTCATTCATTTGTTGTCAACAAAAGTTGTATCCTCAATCCTTCTTCTTCTTCTTGCATTGGGTATGCTTGGTTTCTTTCTGGTTCTAACCTGAATCCTTCTTCTTCTTCTTGCATTGGGTATACCTTGTCTCTTTCTGGTTCTAACCTCAATCCTCCTCCTTCTTCTTGCATTGGGTATGCTTTGTTTGTTTGTTTCTTGCCATGGGTGGTTTTCTTGGGTCAAAGAAACGAGAGATCGAGGGCACGGTCTGTGGGGTTTTTGTGATTATGGTATGTCATTTACCTCATTTACCTCGTGTTGTAGTTGTTGTTGTCTCTCTCTTTGAACCATCCATGATCTCTCTCTCTCTTTCACCCATTGTCCCCGTTTGTACATACCTAAGTCCTGGCAGTGGCTAAGCTTTGTTCTGGTTCTTGGGTAATGAGATCTTATACTTGATCTTGCTGTCTTCTCAAGGCATGATTTTGTATATATGATGTGTCTCTCTGCCTTGTGTGCACACACACACTCCTTGAACCATCTGGAAAAAGCTCTGTCTATGCCTATGTGTGGTACTTGGTTTTCACTTAAGAGAGTCCTACATTTGCATGCTTGTGTTGTCTCTCCCCTTCCCACAAGCTTCCCCCCTGCAACCCCCCCCAACTTTTGTCAGGGTTTCAGTTCATGATCTGTTTTTTCTTCTCTTTACACTTGGGTTGTTCAATTGTTCAAGTTCTGAGTTGTGCTCTGTGTTTTGCCTCCTGCCCCTCTCACTTCTTCTTTCAACATCCAGAAACTCATTCCTATGTGCAAACTAGTCTTAACCTAAGCTAATGGATTGTCTATGCTCTTTTCAATCTGGTTTTTGGAGAATGAGATCTTGGGACCATGATATGGCTTTCTGGGGGCATGAGATGGCTTTCTTCTTCTCTTCTTAATCTCTGTGCCCCTATCTTTCAATCATCTGTGCTTTCATGTACTGCAGATCTTTCTATTGCCTAATCTGTCAATATGATTTTTTGTGACTCTGAACACACATTTTTTGGTCAATGGTATCTGTGTTCCATGCACATTTGGTATGACAGTCTGTCTTATTGGGTAACAAGATTTCAATCATGATCAGTTATGTGTCTTATATCCTTCAACAACAATCCAAGCTTTTATGCACCATCAGTCCTTGCAAGACCTCTTTTTCATCACATTGGGTTAGGTGATCAGAGTGTCAGGAGATGTGTCTTTCTTCCAGCACAAATCCTTCTGTCATTCAAGCTCTTAAGAGTCCTATTGTTAGTGGGCATGGTACTCAAGCATTCTGTTCTTCGCAATTGCAGTTTATTTCTCCGATACTTGATACCATTCAAAACTGGCTTGCCTGTATTTATTTTGTTCTCATATTGGCTATGCTAGTTGAATTGATTACTTGGGGTTGACATTTGATGATGGCACATAAAGGAGCAGGCAAGTGGGAGATTTTGGAAGTTGTAAATAGCAGGTGATAGCTTTTGGTGACCAAGAGAGTTGCAGTTGTTTTTGCAGCACTTAGGCAAAATGGGGAGCAGGATGAAGGAAGATGAGCGGCATGAAATGGTGATCAGGAAGCTCTTAAAGATGCCCCAAAACAAGCGCTGCATCAACTGTGACAGTGTGGTTAGCATTCTTCCCCTCTTTCCTTTTTTCGGGCTCTACCAATATTGGGAAACCCATGCACACAGATGCACTTTTGAATGTCTTTCAGGTTTCTTCATGAAGATTTTCTTGCCTGGAAAATCATTTTCCATCTACAATGGGGTCAGTGAATGTTTCATAGATGCTCCTTTCCTGATCCATATCCACATCCACATCCAGTGGTTTTGACTGTGAAAAGGAAGATTCTTTTTCATAGATAAATGGAGTCATAGGCAACATTGGAGATAGTTTTATCTTTGCAGCTTGGGAGTACCCAGCATAGTACAGGATGAAGTATGGGTTTCTTCACTACCTCACACACGAAGTTCCAGATGTGTGAGGATAACAAGAGATCAAAGGAAAATTATTGGCTGACCTGCACGGAAGTGGATACTTATGCTCTCAAACCATTCTGGTTGAGGCATTTTCTTGACACACACAATGCAAAGGGGGAATTGACTTGAGAAATTTTTTGGTTTTGGGATTCTGTGCTAACAATGAAAACACATAATGGTACTCATTTGGAGAGTGCTGGGTTGACAGGGACCTCAATATGTTTGCACAAACTTTTCCATATTTGTCTGCACACAATGCAGCGGTGTGCAGTAAGTGCCTCGCCCCCCCCCCCCACCATCCCATTGCCTATTGGAACCATGTATTCAATGTTAGGTCACACATATTCCTTTGTATTTCAACTCTGATCTAGATTGCAAAGCCATTACTCAAGTAAGGGTCATAGATGGCCTACTCTTCTACGTTTTCATTTGGTGCTGCATCACCTGTTAATCTAGTGTCTTCATGCCAGCTTCATATTGATCTCAGCATGGCAATGAGTTTGTCTGTTCATTTGGTAAGTGCAATGAACCACCATATCTGTTGGAATTGGGAGCTACTCTTAGGAGAGCATCCTGGGTAATGACAATGTTGGCAGCTAGACAGGGTTATGGGAGAAAACTGCCCCCAAGTACACCTGACCCATGTGTAGGCATGAGCGACGAGGGGGAACTCACCTTGGTAAATCTGTTGCTTGCAGTCGGGAGTTCACACATCGAATAAAGTCTATCTCGATGGCCAAATTTACTCCAGCTGAAGTTACTAGTCTTCAAGCAGGTGGCAATGAGGTAACATCCTGAATTTTCAGAGTGTTGGCTTTGTAAGGCCTGGCGATGCATCTCTCTGAATTCTAAATCTTTCATATTGTAAGGTGATTGTGTGACAGGTAGAGTTTCATCAGTTGCTTGAACTTCTGAGTTTGATGGGAATAGTTAATGTCCTTTTTTGGTTCTCTATCTACTACTGTCTGTCTATAACACTGACTTGATTTAATCTGTTACAGCGTGGTCGGGAGATTTATTTGAAAGAGTATGACATGGCACGGAACTCATTACCAGATAGCAGGCATTTTACTCACCCATCTCTGCTTTGTAAATGTGCAAAGCCTGTGTGGAAGGCTTTAGTTGTCATTCTATGGAACTGCTGGTCTACATCCCCTGAAGTGATATTGGTTGGATGTGCAGTAACCCTGAGAAGCTGCGAAATTTCATAAAGCATGTATATGTAGAAAGGCGCTACACAGGGGAAAGACCACCACCAACACCATCAAAAGGGCGACAGGTTTGTAATTAGTTCTTTTGTACAACCTTGATTCTTCTTCAGGTGGTTTGTCTCTTGTCTTGAGTCTAGGTTTATTTATGTTCATTTCGTCTGTGTGTGCATTGCTCAAGCTTGCTCAAGTCTGTATGTTATCTGCTTTTAGGGTGAACGCGAGGATGCATATGATTCCCGGCAGCCAGAGCAACGAATGGATTTTGGGGCTGACCGTCGAAGTCCTTCTTACGAGGACCACAAAGATGACCGACGATTTGCAGACAGATCTGGGACACGCAAATCTGATGTTGAGAGAAGCCGGTATGAGGAGAAGCGCAGTCCTGGTCGTTTTGAACAAGAGAGACGACCAGCTCGTCGAAGTTATGAAGATGAAGGTCGTCGCGAAGAGAGACGGGCAAGTGATAGCAGTCGTGATAGGCCCAAGCCCGATGAACAGTATACCTTTAGAGCTGTTGAAGGCATACCTCCACCTGTGCGATCCTTGAAGGATATTCTAGGGGAAGATGTTTCTCTTCGCATTGACCAGGGACAATCTAATGCCCGTGCTCAGACCCAAACACAATCTCTTGCACCACCGGTGAGACTGGCTCTTTGTGTAATCTTCTGGGCATACTGCAATTGCATATGATCAATTTTTCTGCCTGTTCTAGCTTCTGATGGGAACTGTGTGGTGACTGTGGTCTCTGAATGTCAGGTTGGACTCCAGAAGGATGCACGATCACATAGTCTGGGCTTCCTGGGGAATGGAGAAGCCCCTGCTCCAGCCCCAGCTCATAAACGTGTTGTATCAGCTAGCCTGATAGATTTCAGTGCTGAACCTGAGCCTGCTGCAACAACCACACCTGCTTCGGATCCATTTGCACCCCCTGCAACCACAGCCACCATGGACCCCTTTTCATCTGCTGCAAATGGCACTCTGGGTGATCCATTTCAACCTACTAAACCCAATACCGCAGTGTCTGTTGCATTTCCACCTGCATCAGACCCACCCAGTGGTCCCTTTCAACCTAATGCTGCAGTTGCTGACCCATTTGCACCTGCTTCAACAGTCAAACCTGTTTCTGACCCGTTTTCTCTTGGGGTACAAGCAAGCAATGTGTCCTTCAGTAACATTGGTGTTTCAGCTTTTGATTTGGCTGCGACAACTGCTCCTCCAAATGGTTATCCTGATATTTTTGCTTCAAGCACTGCAAATGGCTCAACACAATGGGCTACTGTGGGTTGGACTCCAAGTACAGGTGCAGCTGATGCTTGGTCTGCCTTTCAGGCACAACCATCAGCTGCTCTTTCGACTGCATCTCCTGTAACTCAGGTGAGGTCTGGGAGGATGCATTTCGTAAAGTTTTATGGCTTGTCAGAGCACACTTACTCATTCCACTCAATGTTTCTCCAAGATATTCTGTTCAATTTTGTGGCAGAAATGCTTCTAACTGTATGTGTGCTGTTCTGGCAGCAACTAAATATGCTAGCCAGTGTCTCAACACCAGCTCCACCTTCTATACAAGGTGGGCTGCAGCAGCTGCAACCAGGTCCTCTAGAATCACAGACATTTGCAGCTTCTGGTGGGACCAGACAGCGTCGAGAGATTCCCCAGGTATATATCCTGATTGCTGTTTTCTGTGCTCCTTGAAAGTTGGGTTTTGACACAATCGATTATTCATAAAGGTTTTGAGATGGTGCTTTTCAAGTGGGTTTCTGAGGAAGAGGGAGAAGAGTATGGTGGACATTTCAGAAGTGGTCTTGTTCTTTCTGAAGAGCAGCTGCTTGTTCAAATTGTGGAAGAATATTGAATTCACATGAGAAGCCCAAGTTGTGTTTGGTACCCAGATCAGACTTTAACTTCACCCAGAACTCTGATGGGAAGAAAAAAGAGTGCAACTTCTGAGAGTATCTCAGACAGTCCTGTGAGAGACTGATGTGTAGACATAAAGTGGATGTGCTGGATGAAAGAGATTGTTTCTTTGGACTTACGTGATAGCTGATCAGACTCTTTCCTTGAACTCCCAGGACTTCTTTACACCAGCAGCTCGTATAGAACCAGGCGTGGAAACTCAACAAGGCCTACAAAGCAGTGCATTTGAGCAAGTGGGAGCACAACTGGCAGTGAGTTTTGTTTCTGGACCATCTGCACTTAGGGTTGTTGACAATGGGATAAACTCCACCACACTCATGCAAACCTTTTAAAAGAAAATGAAACTGTTAGGTATTGGACATTGTACACATTGTAAACTTCAAGGAGATTCTTTGTTTGCAGGCAGGACAACAGTCCAATGGCCTGCCACCTAGGACTCGGAACCCATTTGATGATGACTCCCCACCAGCTCCTGTATGATCACTTTGACTCATGTTGCAATCTCCTTTACCTTGTGATGGTCAGTTTATTTTGTTTTTATTGCACCCTCATGTTTTCAACCTTTTGGGGCAAAAGTGGAGGCTACATTCTCAGGAAAAAGTTTATATCATTATTTGTTGGAGCTTGACTTCTGAAGAGGTTTGAGTTTGTATGTATACTGCTGAGATGGAGGCCAAGTCATTGCTGCCTCACTGATGGTGTAGAGTTCTTGAAACAGTGGATGCCATCAAGGCTCTGACAGGAGATGAGAGCTGAAGTTGCTTCCATTGTATGTGTTGCGGGGTTGTAGTTTAGTATGGGGACACTGCAAGCAGCTCTTCCTCAGGTGGAGATGCAATGGGGGCAGCCCCTGCCACCATACCAACCTCCTGCAAATCAAGGTCCATAACATCTTGGAAATTCCTGAGTCCTGATATGCTAGCTGGGACTTATAAGTTACTCTTCTTGGGTTTCATTTTGTCAGTTCTGTAAGCACAGGATGTTCTGTAGCTTTCTTGGGAGTGATATGTTTATTCCTGACAATTGTGTTGCAACTTTGCAGGAGGATATGGGTATTCCAACCACTTGTAAGTCACTCATTGATCTCTGTATCTTATGTAGTCATCTGCATTGTCAAGTACCCACAATCATTGTCTACATGTTCTACACCTCTTGATAGCTGAAGTGGATCACAAAACTCTAATTCTTGTGCTTATGTCCCTTGCCATTAGCTGGTTACAAATATTGGAGCTTTCAAAAGGTTTTTATGATTGTTGTTGAGATTGGGTATGGATATATTGGTGCAGGCCAACAGCAGGACCATCGGGGGCCATATATGGTGGATCACCTTTCCTTTATCAGACAGCTGGTAGCAATCCATTTGGCTGAGATGGATCCCCTTCTCTCATCATTGAGCTATGAGGTGATTACACTCAAATAGAAAAGAAGATATTACGGTCTTGTGCTTTATGGTGGTGATTATTACTGGGATTCTCTTTCCACACTAAATCAAGGTTTTGATATTTTCACAAGAGGCTTTAAAAGTACTGGCAATGGCTTGTCTCTGAAGATCCTTTCTTTCAGGTCTGGCGGGATGGAGTTTTTCTTGGTGCAAGCTCAAAAACCATCTTTCATGTAACTGAGAAGGCAATAAAAAAAGAAGACATGCCAGCAACATAGAATGTTGTTATGACGCTTTGAGAAAATTGCTCATCTGGCACAAGTTGCAGGCACAGCAAAGAGGAGGAGATTGGAGTATTGCAGCCCCTCCCCTTTCAAGTCTTTTGTAGCATGGTGGCAGACTAACTGCCAGCCATTATTGGCTTTGGTGATCATATGCAAATTTGCAGCTTGAAGTCACTTCAGTGAGAGGTATATAATCCTTTAGGCTATTGTATGCTCCGTATGTTGTCAGGTCCATTATAAATGGCAGTTGAGCTATTTTACTGGGGCGATATGGCTGTTGCAATCTTTGACAAGTTTCGAAAGCAATCAGTAGTGCAATCAGTGCTTGGTTTCACTTTCAGGTGCCTCTGATACCTAGAGTACATTGCAAAGATAAGAAAAATGGGGTACAAGGCTTAGCTGCACACATTTCCCTTTGCTTCACTGAGGTAATCAGAATTATATTGCTTTCTCCAGCTGCCTGGAAAACCCATTTGCTGTTTTTGCCTAGCAGTCTCTTAATAGGTACATGGACCTTTCCTTGCACCTCGTATTCAGAAAACCCCTTGTTGAGGCTCAAGAGGAACTCCTGTTGCATGTAGGAGGAGATACCTGATGTGGCCTGGTGCTTATAAGTTATGGCCAGAGTGAACCAACAACATCCACTGATGCACCATGAGGGATGGATGCTGGGTGTATAGATGACACTTTTTCCATTCGGTTGCAGTTCCTGGTGGGTAGTTCAATGTGTGTTTTTACTAGCTACCACCTACTGACAACCCTTGAGCCCTTGCTTGCCTTACCCGTGTACCTAAACCCCTAAAACCCTAAACCCTCACTTAGGAGCTCTCTTATCCTATCTTACCTACACCTTACCAAGGTGAAATCCAAAGTGTACTGGGTGGGTTTGTTGACAGTGGAGTCATAACCAGTGTTGTCCAGTTCTTGATTTCAAAAGGAACCTTTGGTTTTGGTTCTGAACTTTTTTTGGGTTTTTGGTTCTGCCTTCTTTGGTGTGTTTTCGATAGAACCTTTGATCTGGTCTTGAGACAGGTTTGATTGATTCTAAAACTTGTGGGCTTTGTTGTTGTTGCAAAGAATTTAGAGATGGTCCCACCTCAAGGCACAGTGTGGAGGTTCTATCCTCACTACACAAAACTAAACCAAAAATAAAGATAGAAATGTAATAATTAGTTGTTCAACTAGTGAACACAGTTCAAAATAAAGATTATGCATTATTTATTATGCACAGCTGATCAAATGCAATAACTTGTTAAACGGCAGGGCAAAGTTTATATTATTTTCAATAAAATGGTATTCATGTATTTAGAGAACTTGAACCTTTAAAAAAATAGGGTAGTACCATTGGTTTAGGTGTTAAACCAATTTTGAAAATAAGGTTGATACTCTGAATAGGTTCCAATGGTAGTTCCAAAACAACTTGGGACTTTTGGTCTGGAGGTTTAAAACTTGACCTCAACTTGTTGAAATCCAAGAACCTTCCAAGATTGGTCATAACAAGCTTGTAATGGACAGCTTGTGGGTGGCTATTGGTTTGGTCTGGTTCAATTGTATATGGACTCAGTAAGTAGCTACAATTGCTCGGTTATTTGCATATAATTGAATGGTGAGATTATGTGTGATAACCTTTCAGCTTGAGTTGCTCATTGCACATGATTAGTTGTTGGTGAGTGCCAAGTAATTGCTCATTCCCCTTTGACCATACTTAATAATAGGTTATGAAAAAATGGGCCAATGTCGTGCTCTTCTTGAAGGGTTGACATGGTATGCTAACAACTAATTGGCAGGATGTGGTGTGCGCATGTTATCACTTCTAACTTGCATGTAGTGAGCTAAAGTTGTGAAGTGCCCTCACCTAATGGTTATGTAAATGCAATAGTTTGTTATTGTTGAAAATTTTAGAAATTTGAAGGAAAAGGGAAGAACAAGAATTGATGCAAAAAGCTTGTGAGCATAACTTACAAATCTGTCGAAGAAATGTTGCAAAAATGGAGTTGGAGTTGGAGTTGGAGTTGGAGCAATGAGGTAAAAAATAATGCTTGGTGTTCAGATTGAGACTAATGCTTGGTGGAACCATTGCTACTCCTTCATGACAACCATAATCGAAACCTAAAAGTAGACTACCGTGTCATAATGGACAAATTGGTAGAAAATTTTCCTTTGCAAGAAAAACTCTTTTGAAGGGAGGATAATTTTGGGGCAAATTCTCTGAAAATGGCAAAAACAAAGTTTGTGTGTTTTTAAAAAAGGAGTTGACAAGAGAAAGACTAGGTACACAATGTGAAACAAACAAGAGGAAAATCTCCATTAAAGGAATTTGATTAATGTGTCCAAACAAGGTACTTCAAGGTCCCCCCATCCCCCAAACCACCTTTCTTTGTCTCTTCAAACATACATATTAAAACATTGTGGATGATCAAAGCTAACTTTAGTTGGAGGAGCATCGCTAAGTTATAGTTGTTTTTCAATATGTTCTTTTCAATTTCCTTAATATTTGTTTGTTTTTTTCTGGAATAACAACCACAAAATTAACAAGAAGGATCTAAATTTTAAGGTAAGGTTAGAAGAGTGAGGAATTTCCAAAATGAATGCCCTTGATGCCAAGTGAAGGTAGAGTTGAACTTGGGCCCCAATTTTGGCATTGTTTCACTAGGATGGCCTTAGAGGATCTCCACCACAGTACACCAACAAGGCTTTCAATTGCAATGTGATGGTGTTGGTGAAGAAAATGTTGTCCCTCTTGTACCACTTGAATTGGAAAAACACCTTAGTTTGTCATTTTGAGCTCCCGCTCTAGTAATGAGGCAAAAAAAATGATGTTATCATGTTGAGAGTCCCACTATTTATTTGTCAACATTTGTGTTACAATGGGCCATGCATGTGCCTCTTCAGAGGTGAACAATTTGTTAGGCAAATTCACATAATAGGTCTTCACCATAAAAGCAAATGGGCAAGCAAATGGTTTGCCTCCAAAGTGCACATGCATTCGCCATTTGTGGTTTGCTACCATAAACAATGGGGAAGAGGGAATGTGAAAATTAGTTACTAGGCCACAAAGCAATAGTTAAAGGTCCCAAAGACTTCTCTAGCTCTTTAGACAAATAGTGCACAAGCTTTTCTTTGTTATCAACTCAATGCAAACTTTATGATTGTGGATGTCATTTTTTGCACTAGATTCCACTTGAAACTTTGTTGTTACCATTGACACATTTTCTAGAATGTGTAGTGTACAAAAATTGGGTGAATTTGTTAAATTTAGAGGTGGTTCATTTTCTATTTAAGGTTTGTAATATTTTCAACAACATGGATCATGCATTTGTGGGGAGAGTTCTTTTTGATTTGGATGTTATTTTCGATTACTTTGTACAAATATGCTTCGAGGAAATCAAATGTTCATTGCATTCTCTTTCAAGGAGAGCTTTTAATTGGAATGAAAATCCTTCCAATTCACTAGGGCATCTTTAGGATAAGAAGAAGACATCTTCCTCATTTGTGATGAAAAGAGCCATGGTAATACATTCATTGGGATCTTGTGGAGACTAATGTATGGCATGTCACACTTGAGGAGTTGGACAAAAAGATACTTGATGTACTATAGGATGACATATGAAGCTTTCAATAATTTAATTTTATCATTAACACCACACTTGCAAATCATATTGTTTGAGTCTTTTTAAGCCATAATAAAAAATTAAAAAGGTTGTGGCTATTATCATATACATGTTCATTCATGGATATAGTGTAACACATATGGCATATCGATTCAATGTAGATGCATCAACCATTAGAAAATATGTTGACATAGTGATTGATGTCCTCACTAATGTGGAAAAGTTATTTTAAAAAAAATGGGGAGAGTTTGCAAGAAATTATAATTTTTTTTAAGGATTGTAAAAGGTTGCTTAACAATTGTGGAACAATTAATGGAACCTAATTTCCACTAATAGAATATCCAAGCAAGAAGATCACATTGGTAGTGAGTGTTTTAGTTAACACAAAAATTGTTTCCATAACATTGTTATATAAATTGTATGTGATGTTGATAGAGTATTTTGGAATATATGTGTAGGACAACTCCAAGTAGTTTATGATGGTGAGAAATTTAAGAACTCAAGTATTTACAAAATGTTGAAAAATTGTGAGATTCTTGAGGAACCGATGATGATTATTGGAGGTATTAGGTTCCATATCTCATTAGAGATGTAGCTTATCTAATTCAAAGATATTTGTAGAAGAATTGGAAGATTAAAACCCATTGGGTGTGGACGAAAGAAAATTTAATGTAGTCATGAACACAAGGAGGGTTGTTATAAAGAATGCATTTGGGTCCTTAAAAAATAAATGGATAAATCTAACCCATTTCAATTCTAGAATAGATATAAGAGTACCAATTTCAGTAGCTTGTTGTGTAATTCATAACTATTATGAGAGGTGGAATTGTTTTGAATTAAAACTACCACATTAGAGTCATAGAAGTGACAATCTTGTTGGGCTTGGTATGGATAAAGTTCCTATTTGGAGAAAGTAAGAAGGAGAGGTTTTAAAAGTCAAATTGTTTGGGAAATGGGTGCTTGAACATCTAATTTCATAAGCTTGCAATAATTTTTTTATTATCATGAAAAGATGGTAAAACACCAAATCCAAATCATTTCAAAATGATTCAAAACCCAAAGCTATTCTAGTTGTGAATAAAAAATTAGTTATTATCAATTGGATTTTAAAGTTTTAGAACATTTGTAAAGATCTAAGCCATTTGTAGCTGACTTTCAATTGTAACCTACATACTAAATTGTTCATTATGGAGCATTTGTGTGGTAACATTCTTTCCTATAGCTCCAATTTTGTCCTTTCAATTTCTTTTGTAATTTTGAATTTAAAAAAAATTGCAATTACTATTGTAGTAAGTCTTACATCCAACTTCATATTTTTCTTTTCCAATATTTTGCTAGGTTTCCATTTAGTTGCAATTTGCAAGTTTGAATATGTGGAGTATTTCTAGATGGAGGAACATTGCTAGCACCAAATACTAGAGTATTTCTATTTGGAGATCTAGGGGGGGGCTTGAGTTTTAAGCACAACATTTGATTCATCATTCAAATTGAGAACTTTTATGTGTGCTATTTTCACACCTTGATCAATTCCTTGAGTCAAACCATCAATCTTTGTTGTACTTCCAAAAAAGTGATCAATTTTTAATACCAAGACCAATTAGATAAAATAACACCAATTACCCAACACATTTTCTTCTTCTTTTATATCTCTTCTTCAACTTGAATAAATTGTTTTGAAATTGCTCTTAAGTGTGTTGTGCTTGCTAAGGAAAGTTTGCATTCAATGCATTGTTAAAAACAATCTAATGCTTCACTCAAAAAATTGTTCCTCTTTCACACTCCTAGTACTTCTCTTCATATACATTAAAACAAGTAGGTGAAAGTAACATTGTTCCATTATTTGTTTACATTCCCTCCATCTTATATGATCTTGTTCTTAAACCTCTAGACATTCATATGAAAAACCCAACATGTAATCTACAAAAAATGGTGGGAATTGTTCCATGTTGAAGCTTTAACCATCGCTCAAACAACTCTATTTACAAAACCTCCCTTTTTAAAAAAAATCTTTGGAAACCTTGCCACCATTTTATAATCCTTTTGCCTTTGCATGATAATGCAAAAATTATGTTGTAAATCCATGTTTTCACTATAATGCTTTGTGTGGAATTTGTTTATAGTGACTTCAAAAGGAAGCAAAGAAAGGCAAAATGAAGTGAATTGTTGAAGGTGAACCATTATAAGTGAAGGCCATAGGTCCTTGTGTTGATAGGCAAAACTAAGGGGATCTGTTCTTGTTCACCCTTGTTTGCCCTTGTTTGTGAAACATGTGTGTGTTGTAACCATGCATGTTACTTGTGGGAGCCACATTTGTGTTGCAACTACTAAGTCCATTGTTGCAAGACCTCCTTACAAACACATGCAAAAAATATGAACTTTTGATTTTGGTTTTGTGAAGGTTTTTGAACTTCTAGATGTTACTATCATATTCTTGATGTTGTTTGTTCTACCTATCTATTTTTTGCCACACAAGGAGTAACTCCACCATCACATGGGGAAGAAGGAGGTTGATTAAGAGGTTAAGCTTCTTGCTATGTGATTATATGCACACCTATATTACCACATGGGGAAGATGGAGGTTGACTTGGAGAAGTGAAGCAATGGTGATGGATGTAATTTTCCACTATTTGTTTTTATAATTATTATTATTTTTTCATTGTAAATTATTATTGATTGTTAGTATTGTGGCTTCTTCCAAGGATTTGAAGAAAAGTATGTACACATATGTGCACCCACAATTACACCTTATCCATCAACAACTTTTGCAATAGATATTTTGCATTTTTTTCCAATGTGCATGGAATAAAAACAAAGGTGCCATTCATATCTCAAGCTTTCTCATGTTGTTCCTTTTTCTGTTGCCCAAGAATGCAGACTAAGCCAAACATGAGCTCTTATGGTTCAATAAGGTATATGGTGTGGTTGTAATGGTGTGCGACAATCTTGCAATGATTTAAGCTTCATTTGATCACCAACCCTATCCATGCCAAAATGTCATTTGCTTGAAGATTTGTGGGAAACAAATTGGTTGATTTTGTCAAAATACACAAATTTCCTTGTACTAGTGTTCCACATCTTGGATTTTAGAATATTAGAAATCTTAGCACCACTTAAATTTGACTTTATGGATCCTTTTAACATAAATGTCCAATTTACCATTATTTTCATCATGAACTTTAAATTTAATGTTTCCAAGTTGTAAAAGATTTTCAAAACCTTAAAGTGAGGCATTTCCATACTTTATTTTATGGCCAACATTCTTAGATATAGTCCATACATTTTTGAAGTCCTTTTATTGTAAATATTTATTTACATGCCTTTGTGATTAAAGGCATGTGTAAGCATGCTTTTTATTCAAGAAATGAGTTCGATATATGGAAACTTTATAATGTTTTTGTTATTTTTTTTATGGCTTGAAAATTTGTTATTAGTCTTGTTACATGTGTTGTGATGAATTTATGTTCAAAAGAGCCATTGCCAACTTTTTTGTGTAGTGCTTACAAGTAATGGGTTAGTTAGTCAACATGACACGAGAACATTAGATTGGTTATTCAAATGGAATAATTTTAGAAATGTGATTTACGAGTTGAATTTTTTTCTAATCATATAAGATGTTGCACTATACTATCATGTTAATATTTAATGAAGAAGTCTCCCATAAATATGTCCCCTTCAAATCATTTTAAATCATTTAAGGAATCCATTGAATAACAAAAACAATGGTTGCACTATTGGGTCAAAGCATGGTTCGGGTGCCAAAAATCACTATTTCATTACATATCTAGTGAACCCCCTCATTTGAACATGTCGTTGAAACTTAATGGCACATTCATATTGTTTTTCTTCATAGATACATACATTATTAAGATATTATTTTATGCATAACAATTCAAATTTGAACAAGTTCAAGGACTCCTAACAAGCCATGGAAAAATTTCTAGGACTTTGTGTCATTTGAAAAAATAAATTTCAAGGACCCATAAGGAATGTTTAAACAAATTATTTTGCTTTGAGATCCTTACCACAAACACCTTAGGTGTTAATGTATATAAAATGTTCAAATGTGACAAGAATCAAATGCCTTACTCCAATGTACAAAGTTTCAAAAAATGATTTTTTTGAAATTTTGGGCCATTGACAGAATATGGCCCACATTGGATAAATTTTATTATTCTTATTCATGCGTGAAAAAAATAAAAATTCTAGAGGCCTATATAAAATTCACACCAAATTTATTTCATTTGATATGAAAAAAACAAGGAAAATCTAAGACAAGTCATAGGTTTTGTGAATAAAAAATTGAATTTGGAAATCCTAGGAGTAAGTCATTATGTTTCAAATGGGATACCCTAGTCATGCTTGGACCCTATTTTGAAATTTTTTGGGTGCTCTACCTTCATTACATTCATTTCAAACTTATCTAGATGTTTACACAATATATTAGAAACATTATTATATAAGTACACCAAGGATTTTGAACCTAAACTTGATTTATCATTAAATAAACATGAAAATTTAGATAATGATTACACATTCCATGGCCTTTTTTAGCATAGATTCACCCATATACCTTTTATGTTATGTAAAATGCTTGTGGAAAATTGATTTGAAGTGAAGTGGAAATAATTTTCTTTTACAAGATGAATGAATATGAGAATATTTTGGAGGAATTTGAACTTGGGACTTTGAGCTTTTTTGTTACTTGCATAAGGTACAAACACCTTAAGGGAAATTATTTTTTGTATATTTTATGGAACATATGAAATATAGAGGTATTTTTTGGTATGTTATGAAGCAATGTAAGATATTTCATTGAATTTGAAAGGATTTAAAGAATATTTTAAATATATTTTCATAATACAATTTCAAGCACCCTATTTAAATATAATTAAATTATAAAATTGACTTGTTTTCAATAAGTTGAACTTTATGTTTTTTTGCATGACATTTGAAAAAAAATGGAAGTACTTTCTTGTGGGAAGCACCCAACATCATGAGGGACCTTGAACCAAGCCCTATTATAGGTCCTTATAAGTATTCAATTTGTTTGGGAATGCATGATTGTAATAATGATCAATTTAAGGTTATTTTAAAAGCAACATAATATGGTGTGAGGTTGTGGTTTAAAATTACAATCCATTTGTTTAAGATGCCTTGGTAATTGGTACTTAAAGCTAGTTAAGCTCAAATTAGGCTCCCCCTTTTTTTTTTTCTCTTTGACATGTCAAATCCAACCCGTTTAAGATCTCACTTTGGGTACATGTGACTTCGATATTAAGATTGTTGTTTGGCCATTTTAAAAGCCCTCTTTTGAAGATTTGAACTACTATACCCGTGATTCATATGGGGAGATGATTAACAATAGGAAAAAGCTCCTAACACAATTCTTCACAAATTCATAACTAAATTGATAGAAAGATTTTAAAATTGTTTTGAGTTTCAATTTTTTTTGTTTTGAATGAAAGAATGAGTGTATTAGAAAGTTTGAAGTCTAATTTATTTGCTATGCTCATTTTAGCAAATTTTGGTGCTTCTACCTTAGTGATAGTCATTTTGGTTTTTGGGGAATTTTGTGTTCCTCCACCTTAACATGGAATATTTGGGAGGGGTACAATAATGTTGTTCATATTGTAGAGCAATTTAGGATTGATAGTGTGTTCAACAAAGCTTGAGAGAGGATGATGATGACCAAACAAGAGCTCAATGTAAAGAGTAAAGCTCAAGATTTTTTCAATGAAAAGATCCATGCAACTAGGATCAATGTTTTTTTCCTGGCTAAATTTAGTTAGTTGGCTAAATTTATTGTCAAAATGGCTAAAACAATGTTTTGTTTTCTTTTGGGTGGTTTTCTGGTTAGCCAGATTTGAACAATTCTTTTTGAAAAATTTCCAGATTTTTCTATGGGGTTCTAGAATGTAGCAAAAAATTGTGGGTCTATAGCCAAATTTGGCTAAATCTTTCTTGTGGATAATTGCTAGTTTGGCTACATCAAAAAATTGAAAAAGAAAAAAAGAAAAAAAAAGTGATAGATAAATGAACCTGGCCTTTGCATGCTAAGTAAAAATTGATGAATGTGTCTTTAAATTGCTACAATAATATATATACTATTGGGTGGCAAAGGAGAAGCTTTGCAGGTGCTTCACCAAGGGAAACTCTACACTTGGGAGTAGCAGCAGTAGCTGTCTGTCTCTTCCATACCAAAAAAAGACACCCAAACATGAAGAGCTTGAATGCTGCTGGGAGTACAAAGTAGTTGAGTGATTGACCCAAGTCTGTGAACTCCAAATTATGTCGTCCTTGGGTCAAAAAGACATAGTAGGGTAATGCAACTCATAAGTAGAATATATCTCAATCTCAAAATCACGTTGCAGCAAAAGCATCTATCTCAATCCAAAACTACCACTACGACTAGCCTAGTACCATGACTATTCTATCTAGTCCTTGTGGTGGTAGCGTTATAGACATAATAGCTATGCACAATTCATCAGTAGAATCTCAATCTCAAAATTACATTGCAGCAAAAAGCATCTATCTCAATCCAAAACTAACATTACTACTATTACTACTCTATCTAGTCCTTGTAGTGGTAGCGTTATAGACATAATAGCTATGCAACGTAGTAGTAGTAGAATCTCAATCTCAAGATCACATTGCAGCAAAAGCATCTCAATCCAAAACCACTACTACTACTAAATACTACTACAACTACTACTAGATTACCACGACTTACTCTATCTAGTCCTTGTGTGGTAGCGTTATAGAGAGCCTCAGAGCAGTGCCCTGATGAAGGAGCCGTTTATGACAAGGCAGGCCAGCAGTTGGGCGTTGGGCGGGGGGACTCAGTAGCAGTCAGATTTAAACAGTCGCACGGGACGACGACTGTGGCAGGCTAGTAGTAGCAGTAGTAGTAGTACCCATTTGGAAGGAAGAAGATTCCCCGCACGTCTGTGTGTGTGTGTGTGTGTGCGCGCGTGTGTGTATTGTCTCTCTCTCTCTCTCCCATGTCTGCTTCCTTCAATTGCTCTTCTTCTCTCTTGCTTTATTATTAGGCCCATTTGGGTACTGATAGCTACCAGCCCAAAGTAAATGAAGTTCCTAGTTCATACCCCACCCAGCAAGTTCAAGTTCAATTTTAGGGGCACACTAGCCTAGTAGTAATGAGGACTGGAAGCACCAGATATGAATGAACACTTCAGTACCTACTCTGGAAAAATACTCATCATGAGAGTGGACCAACCCATCTCTCCATATTGTTTCGTGTTGTTATTTGATTTAACCCAAAAAAAACCCAATGATGGTTCTGGTTTCTTTAATTTTTTTGAAATCAAAGGACCATCACTTTGGCTTCCTTTGGTTTTTTTTAAAAGGGGAAAAAAAAAATCAGATCTAGTGAATCACTCTCTGGTTAGGGTATTTTTTTGGAAACATCAAAGAACTGGCAGTTTTCATGAAAGAACTGGCAAAGAATCAGCGGTTAGAACAGTTGGGCTTTTGAAAATTTCCAAACACTTGAGAAGCCAAGGTTAAATTTTATAGCAAAAACTGGTTTTTTGATTTTCTCGAAACCCTTACCAGGTATGGGAGCACATACCCGAGGGTTGAGAGATCACGGTTATCTGTAGCGGGTTCTAATACCCGTGCAACACTGGGTGGGGGGAAGGGGGGGGGGGGGGGGGGGCTTGGGCTGTTCTCGCTTTGTATCGTACAGAGGCCAGGGGCCCTCCCCCCCCCCCCCGACTCGTCC
>Ga0116231_10000790_pt1 | contig 59765 bp, 49 predicted proteins | sample S1TSphgellanicum_2_FD_89695 | JGI IMG/M metagenome (GOLD analysis project Ga0116231, IMG submission 89695) | Host-associated microbial communities from peat moss isolated from Minnesota, USA - S1T2_Fd - Sphagnum magellanicum MG | ecosystem: Host-associated > Plants > Peat moss > Unclassified...
GTGTGGCCTTGCCATTTACATTAAAAAAGGTATCTTAAGGCAAAAGAAGAAGAATTATGGAAACTCAAATATTTCACCATGCAATAAATATCATCTTCAAAAAATCCTTTAAAAGAAACCAAAATCCTTCAAGATATTATTATAACTCTATAATAACTGATCTCAAGTTTCAACACAAGCCAAAATATCATGTTTCAAAAATCCTCATAAAATAAAAATAGACCTATTATTATCTAGGGCCCAAAATCCCTTAAGCTACTACACTCTATAATGAATCTAAACACCAAAAATGAAAATAACTGAAGAAGAGCAGCGGGGGTTTTATGATTTAGCACAAGTCGTGGTGAGGATCCCAAGAGAGATCTTGACACTTTTTTTGTAAGAAACTGTCGAAATGTGGCGAAAAGCTTCTCCAAAACGGAAATCTGTGTCGCAAAAAAATGACGAAATCCTCTAACAAAATCCTTAAATGTTGGGTTGTTTTAATATTAAAAAAATGTCTTGAAACAAAGAAATTCTCTCATTCTCTCTCTCTCTCTCTCTCTCTAGACTCTCTGTGTCGATTTTTGGTGCAAATTTTCACACCCAAAAAAAGAAAAGGCTGTCCAACATTGATTAAAATTTTAAAACCAAAATTGAAGGGGATTTTTTTTTTTTAAAACCTAAGAAAAACTGGACATAACCAACAAGGGGGTGTGTCACACTATGGCCTTGCCATTTACATTGAAAAGTATATTAAGGCAAAAGAAGGATAATTATGGAAACTCAAATATTTCACCATCCAAAAATATGATGTTCAAAAAATGCTCTGAAAGAAACCAAAATCCTTCAAGATAATTATAACTCTATAATAACTCAATCTCAAGTTTCAACACAAGCCAAAATGTCATTTTTCAAAAATCCTCATATAAAAATAGACCTATTATTATTATTACCTAGGGGCCAAAATCCCTTAAGCTACTATACTCTATAATGAATCTAAACACAATATCCCTTGCACAACAAATTCATAATTTGGAATCAATTTTCAAAAAGAATTTCCATTTACCCTATTTCCGAAAATTATGCCCTATAAGATTAGCTACACTACTAGGTAGGTAGGTACCTATGTCCAGCATAGAACCAGGTACCAGGTAGACGTAGGTAGGTACCAGGTAGCACACTATACCTACTATGCTTTCTGTTATGCTGCTGCTGCTGCTGCGCTTGACAAGAGAGTGTTTTTGTTGTTTCCTTTTTCTCTTCGGGATTGCTGCAAATGGTCGAGTTTTCGACTCTGTTGTGAGCCGCGCGGAGTCGTGAAGCATTCGTGAAGGAGAAGAATGTTCTCGCATAGCAGATTCGGAAAATATTGCGCTGAATTTGGTGCTGAATTGGGTCGACAATCGGCGTCGATTTGTTTTGTTGAATCCTGTCGTTGTTCTTCTTCTTGCTGTTTGTTTGTTGCTTAAAGAGGAAAGTGGCGGAGTGAGTTGTCGTTTTTAATTCTTCCCTTTGGGTGGGGACGTGTTTTGTGTTTCGGCATTATTGTTATCTGTTGTTTGTGTTTTTTGGATTGTTGAAGGTTCGTGTTTTTTGGGTTTGTTTTTGTGTTTAGCTTTTTTTCCCCCTGGAGAGAGAGCAAGACGGAAGATTTCATCTTTGATTCAGTTTGTAATGCAAGGGTAATGTGGTGGAGGAGATGGGAGGATGGTCATGTACCGATCTGTTTCTTTCGGAGGAAGTGCATCGTGTTGTAGAAGAAAGTCTATCGATCTGGAGCAAAGTGAGTGATGGAAAAGAAAGCCAATATGTTTCCTGATGGGAGAGTGATCGATCTCCACCGGCATTGAAGAAGTGGTGTAACGGAGAAAGAGGAGAAGAATTGGTTTCGAGAAAGAAAGAAAGAAAGAAAACCCATTTCCTAGAGCAAAGTGAGTGATAAACAAAAGCAATGCATGCTTTTCTGACGCTAGATCTCTGTCTCTGTCTCTGTCTCTCTCCTTGCGCTCTCTAGCATTGAAAGCAATGGGGCACAGATCAAAGGAGGAAGGATCATGAAGAAGAGTCCAGTAGGAAGCAGAAATCTTCTTGCACTGGTGAAGAATCTAGGAAGTTGATTTGAAGGAGCTGCTTGGGTTTGATGTGTTCTTCAGCTATGGTGATGATGATGATGCTCTTGCAGGGGTTTGGTGCAGAAGAAGCATCTTGAAAGGTGGTGGGGTGTAGCGGGAGCTGGATTGAATGAGAACAAAATGCCTCTGGTCAGGTATGAGGTGAGGAGTGAGCATAGGTTGGCGAAGCCGGAGCTTTACAGAGCAGCAGCAGCAAGGGATGATTCAAAGGCTTTGTTGGAGGGTGTAGCTGTAGCAGGCCTGATTGGCATTGTACGCCAGCTCGGTGATCTTGCTGAGTATGTAAACACACACTTTTTCCTCCTCCCAAAACTCCCTTCTTCTTCCTCCTCTGCCGACTGGCTGGATCTTCTTCTCCTTCTTTGCACAAATCCAGTCAAAATCTGTTGGCTTTCACATGCTCTTCCTTCCTGCTCTTCTATGCCCCATTAATCAATCCATCAATCATCATCATCTTCTTCTTGTTCTGTCCTGCTCCATGGGTGGATCTTCAATCTGCAAACACCAATGTCTGGAAGAAATCAATCCTTTCAGTCACCAAGTCTTCAAGTTGCAAACATAGATCTTAAACCACAGTAAGAAGCAATAGCACCAGTATGATGATCATAAAAACCTGGAGATTGATCAGCTGCTGTAGAACACTGGCAAGCTGCTGATCAGCTGAATCAGCATGGATTCTTGCTTCTTCTTCTTCAATCAAAATTTCATTCTAGCTGAAGAATTCCATACATCAAGACTGTGAAGAAGATTCATTTTCCAAATCTGTTTGTTTGTATTCATTTGGGGGCGTGGAATCATCAGGTTGGCAGCAGAAGTTTTCCAAGGTCTTCATGAGCAATTGACAGCATTGACAGTTCAGGGCAATGGCTTGAAGTCAAGACTGCTAAAACTGGAAATGGAGCTTCCAGGAGTCGAGAAAGCATTGCGAACCAGCACTGAGCAGACCCACTACAATTATACTCCAGGTAGGTAGTCCAAGGAAGATGATACAGGTGATCACCACCACATCACTACTGCAGGGATCATCATTGTGCCACCACTGTAAAGAATCAGTTTTGCACCCCATGATCTCTGCTGCTGCAGTATTCTCAACAAGTCTCAATGATGGGAGTCTCAATGCTGTTGCTGTTGTTGATGATCTTTGTCATTTTTTCTTGAGGAGAGAAGTTCAAGGTTCAGGATTGCAAGAGAGGCCTCTGATTAGTCTGTTGATTGATGCACGGGGGTAATGCACTTGATCAAACAGAAAACACTGAATTTGTCTGGGAAAGCACTGAATTTTTATGTCTTGCAGGTGCTACAGCTCTTACAGCTGCTTGAAAACAGAGATGGAGTGTTCTGCCCAATTTTAAGCTGGTGGATTGTGTGTTTGTTCATGCTAACATGTGGCAAGGGTTTTGTGCGGGCAGGGCTGCAATGGCATCCAATCTTATGGACTGATCAAAGCAATTGCACAAAATCTGAGCTACCGAACTTTGTTCGCAATTTCTATGATAACTGTCGGGGACCTCCCCGTCTCTTTCTCCTTGACAAGTATGCTGCTTTCTCTCTCACATCTCTCTCTCTTTCTCATCTTTTTCAGTGTGTCTCTCAGGCTTGTTGCAGTAAATCTAGGTATGAAGAGATCTTGATTTACGCCTTACTGATGAGGAGTAAGGATGTGTTGGATGTGATAAGTGGTTTTTGGGGGAAATGTATGTATAATGAGGGGATTTGGTGGCACCAGGTTTGATGTTGCAGGTGAAGGCGCATGTATGAAACGCTACACCGATCCCTCATTTTATAAGACAATGTGCACTGGTTCTGTGTTCAAGGGAGTGCGTCACCAATCTCAGTTCGAGAAGGTGCGGCCTACTTGAAAGCCCAATAACCAGTGCAATAGTGCTTTCTCTCTCAGACTAGTTCATGGTTGTCGTGTTGCTGGTAGAATGGAATCTGCAATTCCATTCTGAAGTATGATAACCAAGAAGCAAAGTATGTTTGTGTGAATTGTGATTCACAGACCACACATGCCTGTTACAATCTTCCATATCTGATTATGATGTTGTAGAGTAGAAGAAAAGAAGAGTTTGTGGAATTTGCAATGAGAATTTGGAAAACTTAGTAAGTCAATAACACTGTGTTCTTGAGGTTCCCATACTACATATGTGGAGTTTGAGACTTGAAACTGAGGAGAGAACATGACTGGTGTTGGTCCTTCTCAGGAAAAAGAGAGACAGTGCGAAAGCGGAGAAGAAACTCGTGGTTCATTCTTGCATTTCAGGTCCACAAATACTGTATCTCCTTGTCTCATTTGCTGACTATAGTTGCTTCCTTTCTCATGACTACATTGAGCTTTTCCCTAACATAGAACATGTAATGTGTATTGTGTCAATTTTTTATACTTGTGCTGCACAGAGAACCATCCTGTGACTCACACATTCCTGAAAGAGTTTTCTGTCTTTGTTGCCCTGGAAAATCCATAGGAAGCAATCTTCATCTCTTCATTCCAAGAATGAGGATGTGTCTGGAGCTGTTAGTTCAAAGCAAATGGAGCAAGATAATCCAGATTTTGCACAACAACAGCACATGGCACAAGATCTGGGACGAGATGCAAATGAACCTTGCATGACAAGGGAAATTGGCACTGGAGATGTGGAGGTCGCAAAGGTATCATCATCATCACTGGACTTTCCACAGCAAAATGAGACACAGGTGAATGGTGAGAATGGCAAGAATTTTCTGGAGGAGGATGATGAAGAGTTTGCCAGTGATGGAGAACATTTTGTGGATGCCTTGGCTACCATGTACTCTGAAGTGGAGTCAGAGGATTCTGAAACTCAAGCTCTGCCTGATGTGGTCTCATCAGTGGCAAATAGTATGGCACATACAGAATCCCCAAGAGAGAAGCTATCAGAAGGGCTTGGCCTCAATGGTGCAAACCTTCAGGACAGAACAAGGCTTCTTGGAAAAGAGCTTCTGGAAGCCTCAAGTCTTGAAGGCTTGAATGCACAGGAAGACTTGCAACTTCAAGAAGAGGAGAATGTGGGGTTCACACCAATGAGCCTTTTGGAGGTGGATGATGATCTTGGGTTTGAAAAATGCAGCCCTTCTTTTCTGAAGGACTTTGCACCATCTTCTCTCAACCACTTTGCACATAGGGCAAACATGGAGTCTGCAAGAGAGAAGGCTCCAGAAGCCCTTGGTGACCTTCAAGAGAAACTTCCAAAAAGCTTCACAGGCATTGAGGAGAGACTGCAAGCAGGTTTTGGGCCCAATGAGAAGGCACCTTCTTCTACACACCTGCCTGCGCACCTTCAAGCATCCAAGGGTGAATCTGGTCATGATTCTTTTGGCTCTTGTTTGCTTAGCTTGTCAGAGGCAACTGAGAGTTTGAAGGATCTGAGCGGAGTACAAAATGCAGATGCAGATATCAAAGAGACTGGATCAATTTTGGTTGAGGAGAGAGAAACTGTGGAGTACACTGATAAGAAACAAACCAAGTTTGTACCTTACAGGGCAGTACCTAATGGCATAGCCAAGAGTATGGATACAACAACACCACCAACAACAAGCAGTACAGATGATAACAGCTCTTCTGAGTACAGAAGATCTATAGAAGAAACCTACAATCCCTTTACAAGCTCATCAAGCTCCATGTCGTACTCAGTGTCTGAAAGTCCATCCCGGGAGTCTATAGATTTCAGTCCTTTACACTCACCACTGATGTCCCCTTGGTCACACTTATCATTATCTTGTGTGTACTTTGATTCTTCAGAGAGTGATGATAGCTTTAGGATTCACTCTGTGCAATCTCCCCCACTCGACCCACTTGTTGCTCCATTGCCAATTATGCACTCAACAGCACAGAAGCATTCAGAGGCACAACTACTGGTAGCTGCGGCAGATGCAGTTGTGACATAAAAGCTTTACATTTGGTGTCAGAAACCTCAAATTTAAGGTAAGAACTGCAAAGTCCCTTTCATCTCTAGACATATTTCTCTGCATATGCTGTTGAAAGTTTTGTTGACAGGTAAGAGAAGCTTCAATTGTGGAAAGCTGTTCTTCAGCAAACTTGAACAGAGTGAAAGTGTCTAGACCATCAACAATTGTTCAAATCTACAGATTGATGTGTTGGAATCTACAGAGTTTTTAACTACATGTCTGCTGTAATTTTTGATGCAGATGAACAACACAGCAAGTTGAAGGTGAAGTTTATGCAGAATGGGAGATGGTGGTGCAAATGGATTTCATGGTGGTGATATGCAACTCTTTTGGACAACTAATTTGCTTGTGCATCTTTGCCATTGAAGAAGGCTTAGACTGGGTTAGGATTATGTTACTTACAGAAGTAGGATTAGCAGGCTAGGTTTAGCCACTGCTTTGTTTTGCTTGATTGCTCTGGGTTGAGAATTCCTTCGGGAACTCAATGCATGATCTGGTACTCTTCACTACTGGCTTCTTGCCAACGTAAATTTTTCTTGATTAATGCACATGACAAATTCTTTGGCCAGTATGAAAATCTTACAGCAGCATGTTTTGTTCCTTGAAACATTCATGGTTGTCTCCTGCTACATTTGAAGAGTTCCAGAACACATGCCAGCTTAGTGCCAAACTTCCTTCCTTGAGACTAAACTCAGGAATGCTATTACAAGAAAGATTTGAATTGAAGCATATCCAATGAAGTGTCCAGAGATGATTCAACTCCACCTAAGGAACTGGATTTCCTCATTCTGAGACAGATATCCTCTCCCCTTTCAATGTGATCCAGAAACCCATATCCAGAAACGTATTCTAATATCTATGAAATTGCAGAGAGAAAACTCCACAAGGACAATTTGAAGGTAGCATGAATGACCACAGTTATAGCCTTATGAAAGTCTGCTCAAAAAGTGTCAGACCATCACCATCATGGATAGCAGTCACAAGCTGCCATGACTACCCACTGTCTACCCACTGTCGGGATCTACTACCCACGTCAGCTCCTGACACTGGGCTAAGATATGAATATAATAATCAACCCAAAATCTAGGCAAACCATTATGCAAAATCTGAGTCCTGAGTTTCTCTCACATTTGCAGAAGCAATGGGAAAACTCAGTCATGATGTTGGCTAGCACTCAAGAGACATTTAGTCGTTCGATTCCTTCTCGCATCAAACAGAGACACATGATGTATAGAGAATATAAAGAGATCAACTATCAAAATAACCCATTAGTAAGGACATGGGGGCATACAACAATATATGAAGAGTTTTGTCTTAAATTGTTCTCCAACGATCTGCATGCTTAGGCGTCTGGTCTCCTGAGCCAAATGGGCCTGAGCTGGCGAAGAGATCAGCCTCATCATCTAATGCTCTAGGAGGTGGGGCTGAAGGGCTGTGGGGGGCAAATGAGTCAAAACGCAGGAAGCTTCCCCCTTGATAGTGATCTTCCTTTGAGAGCCCAGGACTTCCTCCAGAAAACAATGAGCCCTCAGCCACATTGAAAGCAGAGTTATCTCCAAAGAAGGATGACTCCTTCAACTCCTTTGATGGACTGAAAGAATAATCATCTTCATGACCATTCCCAGATCTTTCAAACCCCCATATATGATCTGTTCCATCATAGCCTTCACTCCTAGGACTAGATATTCTTGGCCCCATGTCAAGAGAGTCTCCCATGAGTCCACTACCCTCCTTCCCAAAACGAGACAACCCCTGAGAGCTTCGTATGTCCAGTGAAGTCTGTGTGCTGAGATTGCTGCTTTGCAAACCCCATGAAGCACGGGGGGATGCAGTCTTATCGTCATCATGAAATGCCCATGAAACCCCACCATCACCAAAGGGATCGGCTGAGTTAAAAGACATACGTCCTTGGTCCACACTGCCAGTAGGTGAGCTGAAGGAAGTCGAGTTGTTCAGTACATCATGTCCAAATTCCTGTGGATCAACAATATCTACATATCTTCCACTGGGCTTGCTTGTGTTAATTGTGAGTTCACTTACTCCACCTGGCTGTGAGCTTGATCTGGAAAAGTGGCGCTCAGGAGATTCTAACCCATCACTGTCATCTGGAGATGGTGAATTTGAGCGTGACCGCTCTGGCACAGCATGTGTATCCTCCACCTCATCTTTGAAAAGACCATCACCTAGAGTGGGATTTGAAGAAAAGTCAAAGCCATCATCAAATAGGCTCTCACCATCACCCCAGGGTGCTGATAGGACACCCTTTGGAAGGCTGCCACCTGTTGTCTCATCCATGATACCCTGGACAGTGGAAAACCCTTCATCATCAAACTTATCCCAGTCTTCATCCCAGTCTTCTGCATTCTCCTGGCCACTGCCTTGCCACCCAAAAGGAACATCGGTAGGCACTGGGGCTTTGGGGCGCACCCCAAAACGCCTGGCTCGATCATTCAGCAGTTTCCTCAATTCATCCAAATGCTGTGAAATGCTGTCAACGTGTGTCTGGAGAACCTTTGCATCACCACCTTTATCCAGTTTTGCAATCGTATGGTAAATTTGCATTTTCTTTTCCTGGATATCTCGGAAAGCTGACTCTTCTGCTTGGAATTGAGAGGTAACCTCTCCTGTTGTTTTGAATTTCCGGTCATACTTCTTGGCCAGCGCATCCACCTCACGCTTATCTGCAGCTGTCCTCTCTATGACTTCATCCAGACGATTGTCACATCGACTCTTGTACAAAATAATTTCTTGTAGCTTTGTACGATACATCTCAGTTTTCTCTTTATAGTCCAAGATCTCCTTGTCCAGCTCATATACCTTCTTATCAGCCTCCTCAGCAGCTTTGAGCTTGGTCTTAAGCATCTCTTGTTCATCAGGGCCAAGCTGATTTAGAAGATGGGCTTCCAGGGCAGGAGCTCTGGATTTATATGGTGCAGGACTGGTGGCCTCTGGTGCCACTGCTTCTGGTACAGTAGGGGGGCTCTGCAGTGGCATTTGTGGTGCTGGAACAGATTGCAGAACTGCACCCACACCAGGGGCTGCAGGTTGAGCACCAATAGAAATCTGAGAGCCACTCTTGCCAACAGCCTGCCAATTGTCAAGGGGGATTCCAGGGGGAAGTACTGCAGGCATGGGTCGGCCTTCTCTATGCCGTTCCATGAGATAAAGGGCAGTGCAGAACTCCCACTGAGACAGCATGCCATCATTATCATGATCAGAGAGATCCCAAACCTGCTTTAGCACTCCTCTGGGAAGTTTCCAGCTCAAAAAGAGCTCACGTGCCTGCTCTCCAGTAATCTTGCCATCTTTGTCAGTGTCTTCCTTGCTGAATACCCGGGTGTACCGCTGAATATCATTTTGAGTCATTTTTGGCCATGGTGCCCCTATGAAAGGCTGTGCCCCTGGCCCTTGCACTACACTGGAAGTTCTTGACATATTTGTTGCTGCTTGTGAAGCAGTAATTGCAGGTGGTTTTCCCATGTTGGCTCCTGATGTTGGCAGAATTGCAGAAACTCGTGAAAGAGGTTCATCTGAATTTAATTGTGACATAGATGCCTCAAGGGACCCTGCTGAAGGCTGTGGCTTATTCGAAGGTGTTATCAGTGATGGTTTTGAAGGCTGTGCAACAGAGAGCAAATCCCCTGTGGTTGCAGATTCTGTCTTTGTAAAGCTGCTGTTACTGCTAGGATTTGCATTAAACCCAGCAGACACATCTTTCCCTGCCTGAAATCCAGGCCCCTGGAAGGCAGTAGAGGGTAGAGTCTGTGGCTGCTTTGGCATTGTTGTAGCTGCCCCAGTTGAAGGTGTGGATATGGCAGTTGGTGTTGGCAGTGAGTTGGGGACAGAGGAAACACCTGGAGAGCTTGACCACTGCCTTGCTGGTGCCAGTGTTGAAGTCTTTGGAGCAAGGTATGAAGAATTTGTGGTGAAAAGGCTTCCAAGAGATGGACGAGCCTGCTGCCCTCCTGGGGCTGGTGGGCCATACCCAGGGGTTTGGGAGAAGCCTGTGGGTGCAACTTGCAGCTGACCAGCAGATGGTGGGTAGCGTGACAAACTGTTCTGTGAAGTGAGTTGCCTGGCAGGGGGGGCTCCAAAGCCTCGAGAACCTGGAACTTGAGGTGTCTGCCCTCCAACTCCTTGTGGGCTGGGAGATGGGGTCTGCTGCCCTCCTGCAAAGCCTCCACGAGACCCTGAAGGTCCAGTTGCCTGTGTGCCAACTGCACCTGCTGAACCAGGAGGTGGGATTGGCTGTCCTCCCCCAAACCCTCCATAAGAACTTGGGGGTTGGTGCACCTGCCCTCCACCTCCTTGTGAACTTGGAGGAGGAGTTGGCTGCGCCCCTGTGAAACCTGGTTGTGGACTTGAAGCTGGGGGTGGTTGCCCAAGGCCTGTTGCAGCAGCTGGAACTGGAGTATTGATGCGAGGAGGTGGGATTTGAGCAGCTGCAGGACCTGTTAAAGCTGCTCGCACCATCTCTGGAGTGATATCCCTACCTGCTTGTGCAACAGTCACCAGCTTCAAGGCATTGTAAAATTCAGGTCTGGAGAGGAATCCTGTTCGCCCTTGATCAGCAGATTGCCAAATCTTGGCTAGAGTGACTTGAGGAAGACCTGCACCCTGGAAGAATGCCACAGCCTCTGCACCACTGATGCGACCGTCTTTATCAAGATCTGCCCTACGAAAGTAAGAATCGAACAGCTCCATGTTTGCCATAGTTTCCCAAGCCTGTGGTCTAAGTCTATGCAACTCTCAGACAGTCTGAGTCAACTTTCTGGAACAAAAGCTGGGCGCCTCCAGGATCCAGAACAACTTGACCTTCAGAAGAGGTCTACCCAGTAAGTTGCAGTCAAGTTAAAAATCTTCAAAGAAACAATACCCAATTTTCCTGCAAAATCAGGACCAACAAGTTGCAAGATAAGCACTAGTAGTGACCAACCAGTGTGTAAACTTTGACCACGACCTTGCCAAAGTCATCCCACTACTTGATGCTTCGCTAGAGTGACCAGGAAGTCTGTCTCAAGTAGGGACTAGGCCTACAGAACAACACAGTTGGAGAGCAAGGCAGCTGGCCGGAACTAGCACCAGTTTATGAGCTCCATAGCAAAGTTTGAGGTGCACATCACCATGATAACTTGGAAGACAAAAGGAGCAACATTCAGCTGTCTAACTCCTCACTTCCAACACAAAAGTTTCTTTGATCCTTGTACAACACCCCAGAACAGATTTCTCAGAGCTTGAATTGCATGGTCACCGATCACGGTCATCCACATTGCTGCACTATCTGGTAGATGCATTCAAAGAGACAGGAGTAGAGTGGTACACCCCTTACCACTGAGGTTTGTCAGCATCTGGAAATAATGCTCTCAATAGCTGTTTCTCCAGTTTCTCCAGTGGCTGTATCTGCACTATATGCCCACATAAGCAGCTTTTCAACTTACACCTTTCAAGAACTCATATGTTTGGAACCAACAGCAATGACAAGGAATGCTAGAGACTGGTCAGCAATGGCTGGCAACAAGACATCATACAATAGAAGCCTTCCTAAAGGGCTCTGCACCCCAACCACTTTCATAAGCAATCCACATCTCTCGGTGCTTCTGCAGATTTGTAAGCTGCTCACTATGGAGCACAGAAGGACTTAAAGCCTAATGAGTGTCACACAACAAATGCCAGTGATTTGTGTGGTCACTACTGACAATAGCCAATATATCTTCCAAGTTTTTCAAAATATCTCAATGGCCTTTGTGGTTGGCAATTTTCTGATAGCGTACTATGCAGCCTCAGACATCATCAATCCACAGCTATTGACATTAGGCTCTTGTGTGCACAGTAGGTATATCCCTATTTGCCATCTACAGATCTGAGGAAACAGCTTGATTGCAGAACAGAATATCTCCAGGTTTCCAGAAAGCCTGATTTCTCCAAGAAAACTCTTGGCACAAATGGTTGGATGCAATGATTTAAACCTTGAACCCTCAATTCATTTTGTCACGACAATATAACTACCATGGCAAAGCACCTTAAAAACAGATCTGTGACTGTCTGGAAGTCTTCCATACACTCTTTCAGCCAAATTTCAGAGAGAAAGAGCAACAAGAAAACCATAGCAAATAGCAGAAGTGAGGAAAAGTAATATGGATTTCTGCATAGAGAGTGCCTGGAGTGTCAATCTACCTGAAACAAAGATAAAACAATTTGGTCCTGTCTAGACAACCTGGTTTCAGATCCATCCACAACTACATCCTTCAATCCTAGTCATAAGACAACATCAGCCAGGGATCCTGTACATCCTGGTCATAAAACAACATCAGCCAGGGATCCTCCTAAACGGTCCATTAGATCGAAGACGCAGACGTGGAACCAACACGGAAGCTTAGAGAAGCTAGCAAATCTATATAGGAAACAACATGTATCTGCACAGGCTGATGTTCGAAACCTTTCTCTGCTGACATCCTTTGGTTTCAAATCTAAGAACCTCCGACGCATTGAAATGATTGAGGCACCCCAACGCTAATGCCGGGGGCCCTGAAAACTAAGGGGAAAAAAGAAAACAAGATAATCACAGATCCCATACCTTCACACTTTCTGAGATCTCGGTCGCAAGAAATGCACAGAACGTCAACAAGTTATCGCGACGATGTCTCCGCCGCTGCTTCCAAAAAGATAGACCAGAAGGGAAAAAAAAGCACACAACGCCCAACACCTCTTCACACAGATCACACCGCTCCAGGATGCTGGTGCTGCAATATGCAGAAGAAGAAGAAGAAGAAATACACGAAAGACATCGAAGCCGCAAACGCATAAATGCAATCCATAAACATTCCGTCTCAATAATTGTAAAAACTTCGCAAGATGTTGGAGCAAAACATTGGAGGTCGGGCAAGTGCGAAAAATCTCATTAGGTTACGTGGCCGGTATATGATCTCGTGCTCGTCATTGTCTGGCCCACCAGGGTCCAGGACCAAGTGCTTCTTCCGCAGATCTAGAGGAGCGACGAAATTAGGGTTTGAGGATTAGGGTTTGGAGCTCCATCGTCTTGCCCGTTGGTACTTGTCCTCTCAAACTGTGCACTTCGTGTTCTCCAGAGATGCGCTTTACAATGCATATGTATTTGCGATATGGCCTCGCGGAAATTGGTTTCTTCCCAAGTAGGAACTCCTGCCCGCCCTTGTGAGGAACATGTATGACAAATGCGGAAATCTGCAGATACATGCAAGTAATGTGTTTGACAAAATGCGAACAGGAAATATGCTTTCCTACACCGCATTGATCAGAGCATATTGCAGTGTAAGAACGATTACGCAAGAAGGTGTAAAGCTTGACAGGGTCATGGTACTTCGTGGTCCTGAATGGCTATGGCCAGCCGTAGGGCTCTGCGAAACAGGAATCAAGTTCCTGTCCACATGAGTGCAGCTCAGATCTTCCTGTCAGGAATGTTTTTCCTGAATTTGTTATCAGAATGTATGACAAGTGTAGAAGTATGGCAAAATGCTTGACAAAGTGAAATGTGTTCTCTTGTACTGCTATGATTTCAGGATATGCTCAGCAAGAGTGTACATAGTAAAGCCGCTTTTGAAGCGCTCTTGCAAATGCAAAGAGAAGGTGGTACGTAAGCCTGATAGAGATTCCTTCACAAGTATCCTCAATGCACATGCTAAATCAACAGCGCTTGAAAGTCCCATCCATGATCAGATCATTTACACAAGACTTGAGAGTCAGATAATGGTATCCAAGTTGCACTTGTCAACATGTACTCCAAGTGTGGGAGTTTTGCACAAATTCTCAAATTCCCGACCCTGCTTACTGCATACAGCAATGTCATTCTTCTGCAAGAAGACTCTTGTTATTGTGCTCTATTAATCAAGATGATGACATCACACCAATTATGCCACACTTTTGCAGTATAGTTGATCTTCTTTGACAAGCAAAAGGGTGGCTGGATGAAGAAACCAAAAGTATTGCCACAACGCCATTTGAAACAGACGCCTCAGTCTGGGGTGCATTGCTCGTTGCCTGTTAAGTTCGTGGAAGTGGAGTGTAGCACATTGTACTAGATCTAGACAATGTTCACGGTGCATGCTGCTTTCGGACACCTTTACTTCAGCTTGCACAGTCTAGCACTTAGAGATTCCTCTTATAAGAATATTACTGCACTCACCATCGCCTTGCTATCAAGAATTCTACCACCCTTCTGATGTTCTGCACTTGTGTATATCTGTATGTTTGATGCTTGCTAGCAAATGTGCAATGGTGACGCAGTGAATGTGGTGGTGAGAAAGAGCTGATGAACATCATGGAGATTTATCATGAGAGTCACTATACAATGGAAAATTGGAGACTTATTTTTCCAAATTATTTCAAAAAACCAAAAAGAAATGAAAACACTTCATCTTTTTTTATTGTCAGCATCATGATGTCTCACCATATCCTTAGTGTTTTTGTATTGCTTTTTTGTTGGGATTTTCACACAATTTTCTACAATGAAAATTTTACTTACAGATTTTCTAAGGAAGCAAACAAGATTGAAAATGATTTCAGAATGTCATTTACCACAATAGCCACTATACACCACCACTTGATTTGCATAATCAAGTATCACAAGCCAAACCCAGTGTTAAAATCACAGTTCAGATTTAAAGTTTTGGATATTACATCTTTGCAGAACACAGCATGAATACTAAATACATCACATACTTTGTTATCATTATTGTATACAGCCTTCACAGATCATCTTCAAGCCATGCCATTGCTCTTGAATTCCTATGTGCTGGTTTGGATCAATTTTTTCTACACCAATAGGTTCTTAAAACCACTGGATTTCTCAGTCAGAATCTATACTTGATTCAGCTCTTTACTTTGCTGTAAACTGTGTGCTTGGGGTTGGGCATTTGCAAAAATCTTTCTCCCATGATGAGGAGTTTTGAGGGCAAAGAATTGCACCCTTGGGACAAGGATGGAATCCTTCTTACGTGAAATCTCTGTTTTTGAACACAAAGGGACCAATCATAGTCCAAACTGCATAAGAAAAACCACAACCAAGTTCATCAAACAAATACATTCCAGCAAATAGATGCTAAACCAGGGAATGTCTTCTTCAAGATCAGTTTTCGTCTCAACCTTGAAAAGCTCTCACCTCTCATTTCATGGCAGGTCTGCTATCTTCTCACAACACAATCCGCAGACAGAAGACAGGAAGTATTACTTACTGTATAGTCCTGCAGCTAACCACTCATTCACAATCTTTACCCATGTGCTGGACCATCCAACATCAATGCTCCACCTGCAAGAGAGTACATGCAAGCAATGTTGCAGCCCAAACAACAAAAAGAAGATCTTGCAAAAGAAGGCAAGATCATAACATCTTCTCACACACAAAAACACATCTAGGAGCATCCACAGACCTTTCCATGGTAAAGATATTGCAAGCAGACAAGAACATCATCATAATGATTTCTCATACTAGGGACATGTTTTTCAAGGAAGGCAAGAACCTCATAACGTCTTCTCACACAAGGAAACACATTCCAGGGGAATCCACACCTTTCTATGGCAAGTTCTTGCAAGTAGACAAGATCACATCATAATGTTCTCTCATACAAGGGACAAGTTTATGAAGGAGTGCACTCACACCTTTGCATAGTTTGGTGCAAGTTCCAGCCAACGAAAAGCATAGCAAAGTACATTGAACCCATGGCAAACACAAAATGGAAGAAGCCATAGCTGTATGGCACTTGATCATCTGTCACATTCTCTTCATCCTTCGAGAACTGCACTTCAAAAACCATCTCCAGTTTCCCATATCAAATACAATTTTTGCTCCTGAAGACAACAAGAGGGTTGACACCTGCTCATCTTCAAACATTTACATGCATGCATGGAGCACTTCAAATTGGAGTTCATCATCTTGATACACAGTCTACAAGATTGCTTTCAAGATTGGAAGCAGAAAACACCAGAATATTTTCTGATGTACTTGCCTTGTCAGACTTTTATGCATGCTTCTCAACAGGAAAACCGTGAGAGAGAAACAAGTACCGAGAATGATGCAGAGTCCAATCCAGTGGTGAATGTTGCGAACACTATTGCAGAAAATGCAATCAGAAAACTCTGCAACAACAGAGTTACCAAATGCATCCACCAGGACATAAATCACCAATTACAGATTGTTGCAGCAAAGTCTTCAATAACAAGGGAGGCATATTCTAGTTAGAGATATCCCTATACAAATCAGATCACAAGAATAGTATGTGAACACCCCACTCATCTCCACAATATATGCAAGTTTCTTAGCATCTTTAAGTTTTGACAGTGAACAGAACTTACAATAACTGTGAGCCAGTCACCTCTGCCGGTTTGGCGCGGACGTGTGTTGCAAGTGGCTGACAAGGGTTCACTGCAGAATAGGCCCTTCAAAATCAGCAGCACAATACTGAAATTTGACAGAAACAAACCCTATGACAGTAATCACACCTTGAATGAAACTATAGAAGATTGTAGGTCAAGAGAGATGGAGAAGTTGAAAGACAGAAATATCAGTAGAGAATGTACCTCATGATGGCAGACCAGCAAAGGAAAACTATGTAGAGTGCCATGAGGCCAGAAGTCAAAAGACCTGCATTCACCTGCATTCACATATCTTTCCACTAGATGTAAGAAAGGAAGATAGAAAAGGACTCTCTGCACCTTAAAGAGCAGGAGGGGCAATGGAACATCTCTACTTTTCAATGCAAGGAAAAAAGCATGAGACAACAGGAAGTGGAACATCAGGCCATACCTTAGAGTGCAGAGAGATAGCAGTCATCCCAATAATCAGGATAAGAGTCCAGGTGATGAAGAAGATGTTGAGCCCACATGTGACGCGTGGTGCAAACCACACAAACATCAAGATAATTCCAACTAAGGACAACAGATATGCTGTTGCTGATACTGCCATCATTGGTAGTCGACTGCAGCCATAATCCATGAACAAACTCCTCATAAAATTAGCTTCTTGGTGCAAGAAAACTTCCACTACAAAAAGGGAATGCCCAGTAAGGCAGCATCTACCCACTGACAGGCTTGTTGGTGGTCAAATCATGCTACTGTACTCAACGGCATTGGCAAGCAAACAAGAGAACCAGAAATAACCTACCAGTTGCGTTCTTTCTTCTCAGAGAGCCAATCCTCATTCCAATAGTACACAAAATTGACAATACTTAGAAGCTGGATAACTAGAAAGATCCTGCAAAAGACATAGTCACTGGACAAATTAGGTAAAGACATCTTGTCATCAAAAAGTAGACATTGCCTCATTGATTGCAGATGAAATCAAGAGAACGGTGGAAACAGAAACAAAGAGGTGAGTCTGGAAGAACAGTTACCCAGCACCAAATCTTGCAATCTCTCCTGCATAGTTGCAACACAGCACAACTTAGGTTCTCATATTTGCTGCTGAGAATCAAGCACTCAGAGCAAATAAGCACTACAACTACAAGTGCCTTTCAACCATGCAATACTGGAAAGATTGCTTGCTCCAGCTCATACTTGCAATGATCCTCCTCTCTGCTTTGCAATGAATGATCATTCTGAGTAGATATTCAGTAAGAAGAGAAGTCAAAAGAACATAGAGTGGCTCACCATAGAGCTGGATGAAAGCTGAAGGAATCAAAAAGGGCACCACCACAAGCACAATCCACATTGCACTCTTGATGGGCCACCAGCCAGCATGCCATGCATCTCTGGGATCTTCCTTTCGTGATGTCCCTACTGTAGTCAGATACATTGTGAAGAAAAACACCTGCAGGAGGATTTGTCAAGGAACTTCTCTGAAAACTACAAAAGCAATCTTCAAAAGGCACACATGAGACATGCAGTTCAAGTAATCCTTGAAATGATTAGAAATGGGAAGAAGATCTGCTGAGATAGTAATGAGTTTTACAGAAGGTGTTGATGTCATTTGACTAAGAAGTCCATCCAGGCTCAACCAGGAAGAGGATACAAAGCAGCCCAAGCTGAGTCGAAGCACACCTTCTGAGCCAATGCAATTTGCCTCTCCTCCACAATTACTCAAATCTACACACATACATCAAACCCTTGAGGAACAGATCTCTACCAAACAACACACACACACACCAAGCCTCTCTTGTTCAGGACAACATCCCTGACATCAAGAATTTTAGTTTTTTTCAGTGAACCATGTGCACAGTTTATGTGCTGTTAGATATGAGAAATGTGTGCAATCACCTTGACACTTTTCAAATTCTGCTGGCAGAGATGTTAGAAGACAAAATTTTAGTGAGATAGGTTTGCTGCTTCAAAGGTGGACCGAACTTCTTCATCACTGCCATTCCAGATACTACAAACCCTAAACCAAATCCTTTTCACTCCCAGCTCTAGGGTTGTGATTCTTACAAGACTTGATGAGTCTTACACAAGCTCAAATAAGATGCAGTGAGTTGTACACACTTGAGAAGAGAACTGGAAGGGGGGAGGGAAGAGAGAAGCAGGACTAGATTTCTGTCAAAGAAGAGTGATGACCAGATCAGAGGACAGTAGATCATGCTGCAGCAGCAGAGGACGTCAAGGAAGAGGATGATGATCAGCTGCTTACTGCTAAAACTGGAGAGGGCTTTGTGGCTGTAGTCGCGAACCATCCAGGCAAGGATGTTGGTGAAGAGGAACAGAATGCCATAGATGTACCTGGCAACCATACGGTTTGGCCCCACGCATGTTGCTGCCAGGCACCCTGCACCACCCCAGCACATTTTTGCTTGCCACCTCCTTGTTCTAGCAACCGTATTGGTGAGCTCATATGCCTCGACCACCTCTACTGTAACCAGACTAGTGGATTGATCTCAAGCTGAGCTCGCTCCATTTCTGGTTCTCGACCCTCCTAAAGCCTTGGAAGCTTTTACCCTAGAGAATCTATTTCTTCTCTGTTGATCTCAGGCTTAAGCACCAACAAGCCCACGCAGATGGGTACAAGTCCTTGATCCTCTTCTGTATATCATGAAACAAGCATGGTAGCTCTCTGCCTCGAGGACTTTGCAGTATTTGATTCCAAAGACCAAAGTGAGTTCCCCGAGTGTGTGCCAAGTTTAAGTCCACGAGCTCAATGAACTCTTATCTGATCCCTTAGCTTATATGCCGCAATGCGCAAATTGTGTCAACGCATCCACTTTTAGGAGGCAGGAGGAAGCTGCTTGATGCTCAATAAAAAGGGGCAACAAACACACTAGGGGCAAAGACAATCAGACTGCTACAAAGAAGAACCAGACAACAATCACATGAGACTTTGGCGAAACCTCGAGCTTTGTGCACTGGAGCAACAACTTGCTTCGAATTCAATTCGACCCCTCAACTGTTGTGTCGAGCATCATGGGTACTCACTCGCGATGACGAAGGTAGCTAGCTAGCTAGATAATGAGCTCTAGTACTACAATCTGCAGATTGAAAATCCAAAACTCCACACAGAGAAGAACTCTACAAGCTGCTGCAGTAGCAAGAATATTACTAAGAACAAACAGACCTGCACTTAAATGCTTGCAAAAGTTTCTGGAGCTCGAAAAAACAAGGAACAAAAGCCGCGAGAGTAAGCAGGAAAACAAAACTGTGGGTAAGGGAAGCAAGTACTTGTACTGCAGATCGCACTCACAATCAGGACATTAAAAAACTGAAGCCGGATTAGAAGCAGCTGCTGCTGCGACGATACAACACAGACTCAAAAACGGTTCGAAAAATTTCAGTGAAATTTTGTTCACTAGCCGATCGATGGTCTACCAGTTAAAGGTGGAAAATGTCAGGAAACAGAGAGAGCGACGAAAATGTGAGAGAGGAGATTGCATTTCGAAAACGCAGCGAAAGGCGAACAACACAGAACAAAGGTGTTTGTCTGTTTCGAGTCCAAACGGCTACTTGCGTGTCTTACTCCGTGGGTGGGCCAAGCGTCCGGTAAACCATCAGCGATTTCTTTTTAGCATTACCTACATGTTTGTATGGATATACAAAAGTATATAGAAGTATGGAACGAACACTAATCGTTCTATACTTATGATGCATTCACACTTGATGTTAAATCAATGTTAAATGTAAATCTAGGTGGCACTCAATGTTAAATGGGTGATAGCTTAATGTTAAATGAATAGCCCCGGGCACATTCGTGCTTTCACGGGCTTATAAGCCTTCATTAGCCTACGTCGAGGAGTTAGCCTATGTCAAGGAATGCGCTGACAATGTAGATGGCTTCTCATGTCAAAGCTAATACTTGGTTAGCTCATGAGTGTCACGTTCGATTAGCCTTTCAAGTTTACCTTCATGTGGTGATTTCCATGTGTTATTATGATTTACAAACTGTCAAAACCAAAATTTTACATATCCACCATATTTTCTTTTAACATTGTTGCACTATGTAGCAAAAAACAAGATGAGGTTGTTGTGGTTTCTAGAGAGCCACTTTCCAAAGAGGCATGGATAGTCTTGAACATGGAGAAAGTTTTCAACATCCTAGTTTTTTGCAGATGTTCTTTCATGCAAATGATCAAACTGCTTCCACTCATGATAGAGAAGATGTTGTTACAAAAGAGAGAGAAGAGAGAGACTACTCAAGGAGATTCTAGAGCAATGAAGCATTTTCATTTTTGTTTGACAAGTTTGAAGAAAGGTATTTGGAGTCCAGCAAGAAACCAATGAAGAATTGGGAGGCTTTTGTTGCAAGTAAAAACAACTCACTTTCCAAATGATGTGCAACATACTTGAGGACAATGCAGAAACAAATTCAATAAAATGAAGGACAAGTACAATATGGAGAAGAAGAAAACCAACATCACATGTGCTCCACTTTAGATTGCCCACATTATGAAAGATTGAATTGTTTATTTGTTAATATTATCAAAATAGTTGGGATACCCCAAGGTGTTGATCAAGGTGTCCACACTATTCATAGAGAGTTTAAGATATTGAATTTTTCTAATGAAGATGACAGTTCTAATCATGAAGCTCAAGAAAAAGGCTTACAGTTCCTAAAATGCAAATGCCCACATTTGGAAATGGATTTGTACCTCCAACATTTAGTTCTAATACACCAAGGACTAGGGCATGCAAATTGTTTGGTGTCCAAGGTTAACTGAACAAGAAGTTGGAAAAATAAAAATGAAAAATGGATGTAGGATATGGAACAATTGTTGATGCAATCAAGAAATTTTCAACTAGTGTGCAAGAAATCGAAAAATTCAAAATAGAGAAGATTGAAAGGATCACTTCACAAATGTTACAAAATGAAAAAGAAAATAGACAAATGGTTTTACACAGTCAACTACAAATTGCAACTATTTTTGCTCAAATGTTGAAGCCGAAAAAAGGTGGTCTTAACAATTGATAATGACAATTAAGTTACTTTAGGTCATTCCCACTTCTATGTTTCTAAAAAATAATGGACTTGATTTTGATTTGTTTTAATTTGATTTGGATGCCACAAGTTCATTAATAAAGATTTGATTGTATTTATAAATTGAATGACAATTTGATTTTCATTTTCTTTCATTTATTTCAAACTCACGTTCATTACAATTTGAGATTATTTATTTATCAATTCCAATTTGGTGTGAGATTCCTTAAGAATTCCAATGAATTTGGGGCATCGAAATCTTCAATATATTTTTGTTCTTTTTAAAAGATTGGAAGGTTTGAACCCCCCCCCGCCCCCCAAAGTGGTGAAATGTGATGATTTTTTTTGAAATGGTGTTCATTAGTGGGATGTTGGTCCTTGAATGATCTTTGGGTTGCAATTTATAGACACCACCAAAGTTGGTAGGATGAGTATTCTATCTCCTCTTACACATAATGAAGTTTTTTTGATTCAAGTTAACTAAATACCAATATGTTAAAATTAACCATAAATTCAACTCATCATGTACTATGGTTTAAAAACCCAACCTTCAACCAATATCATAATACAATAGTTAAGGTTTTAACAAATTTTTTAAAAACAAATAACATTAAAAATCAATCTACACCTTTGACTTAATCTTAAAAATAACCTACACCCCCATATCACCAAAATCCATTATGAAATTGATAAGGTACCCCTCTATGTGGAGTTTTATGTTTTTGTGGAACTTTCTATCTATCTCTTCAAACTGCCTGCAAGAAATGTGAGCAATGGGGCTTCTTAAAACCCTATAAGGCCTAGATCAATTCATCAAATTATTGGGATAAAGTTTTTTTCAGTTTTTTTGTTTGGTAACTAATGGGCCAAGCATTTATAAGCTTGCTTGTGCCCAATACTAGGCTATTAGTTAGCTTTTGCATTAGCTTAGTGATGGGGCCCATTACCTTCTGGGCTACAAGCTAAACACATGTTAACAAAGTAACCATGTGTGCAAGGTAAATGTTAATTTAACATAAAATTTTCTTGAGAAATAAGTTTAAGTCTTAATTGACTAATATGGTGAAAAGGGACTCCACACTAGAATCTTTAAGTGTGAATGCACCTTTAGTACCTTATTGGATTCAACATTAATTATATTATTTTCTGAATTATTGATTTTTTTGAAAATTTTAGTGCCCAAAATGCCCATATGTTGAAACTTCAAACTAGATAATGCTAAAATTTTTAGAAACCTAAGGGTTATTAAAGCCTTGGTCATTAACATTTTATTTTTTTTCATAATTGTACAATTTTTTTTCCTTAGTAATATATTTTTGAGCTTTGTTAAAGAATGAAATATTGTGGGTGCAAAATGTTTGGTGGATATCATTGTGTTTTGAAAAGATGTTTGAATTCATTGGAAATCATTATTTCATGTTTTCACTCAAAAAATCTCCACACATCCTAGTGTAATTGATTACATTTTGAGATTTGTGAAGATGAATTGAGATGTTGCAAATAGAAATTAAGAAAAATAAAAATAAATGGATAAAAATCAATAAATATATCACATCAATGTTATGGATCAAAATGGATGAAAACAATTAACATCCTCATTCATGTTGAAAATAGTACATATTTTTAAAATGTAAGACAATTTTTTTGAAACATATTAAATTATATGTCAAAATAGATTTTAATTATCCAACACTAAGGTGCTAAATCTATTAAGATACTATGGTACAAGGGACTTAATTGTTGTAATAGCCTCATAGGCTTGTGTTTAAACATGAAAGCAAAAATTGTGACCAATGAGATTGTTCAAATTGATGTCTTGAATTGTTTTTAAAAAATTCCTTCGTGAATTAAAATTTAATAATTACATGTTGGCCAGCATGCAAAATGCAAGGAGCTTCCAAAACAACTTTAAATGATTTGGAAGAAGGATGCACAAACCTTAACATTTTGTAATATATTTTCAACTTTGCACGTTCCTTTTCATATTAATAGATAGGCTTTTGGCACATTACTTGTGTTCATTGTTGTTGTGGTTTTTTTTATATGGTGCATTTTCCTTGGTATGCATAAGTGTTGACAAGTTCTTGATTTTGAGTAAGTTTACATTCAAGTTTTAAAATATCTAGGTCAAAGGTTCAATTGTTTGCCAAAACTATTGAGTAATTGATTTTATTGAATTAAAATTTAAATGCAAACATTGGTTTAAAGTTCTAATTAAAGCCAATGCTTCCATCAAATGAACATGGGAATAATGTGTTGTCTCCTTTTACACAAGTTCAAGTTCTCAAAATAGATAGTTACAACTTTTCAACAATTTTTTAAAAATTTAACTTTTTATGCAAATTGTTAATTTTAATTGGTTATACATAATTAATATAATATAATATTTATCTTGTATAGTATGGAAATTGAACAAACTAATTATTCACAAAATATTTTTAAGTTTAATTGTGTGTAATGCAGATGGAATTGAATCAAACTCCAAGTTTATTTTAAAAATCACAATCCAAGTTTTAGAAATTCAAAAAAACAATATTAAAACTTGTTCAATCAAAAAACAAAACTTGAGATTAGAGGTTCATTTAAAAATCAAGAACCAAGGCAAAAATAATCATGAGACATGTCTTCAAGAACTAGTAGGCATGCCCTATTATCTTTTAATAATTAAAATTTTAAAAAAATATTTAAAAAGTTATCTTTTGAAGTCTTTTAAGTTCATGTTTGGAGGCTTATAGGTAGAATATTAGTAATTTTCCTCCCACACAATTTTGAAATTGAACAAAATATATTAATTTTTCATTTTCACTAGTGAGAACACTTTTTCATTTTTATTCTTCATCCTAGGCTAATATTTTATGCCATTTAAAGCTTCAATCGTTTTTTAAAACTAAGGTTTTATCTTACACAAATTATTTTTTCATGATTTTCCTAGGTGTGAATGAATACAAAAAAAAGAAACCAACTATTTGGTTAGGGACAACTAACATAAATCATTAAAAAAAATGATGGTATTTAAATGTTATGATGAAACCTTGTCAAACTTAATTAAAACAAAGCATCGAATGGAAGGGGAAAACAAAGAACAAAAGGAAAGGACCCACATCCAAGCTAAAAAATAGAAACCCTCAACGAGGTGGGCAAGTAAGAGGAGTGGGAAAAAGTCATGTACCCTAGCCTTATTAGAAGAAACATGTTAGAAAATGAGAAGGGAAGAACATTAGAAAAAATATTTAACATAGAAGAACCCTCACTAGCAATAATGGCCCACTTCAAAATAGATGCAACATGCACCAACTACAACACCAACGACACCTTCTACCTAAAAAATGCAAGTAAAATTGAAAGAAAAGGGCCTTTGAGACCCTTTGCTACCCAAGCCATGTTAGCACAACCATTGCGAAATTTTTCAACTTGTTGATGTAAACACTCAAATACCTCAATAGCAAGAGGGAAAAACAAGTTTGTAGGGTATTTATTTCCATAAAATCCTTCCTTTGTCTAAGCAGCCACCGTCACAGCCACCTTGCAAGATAATGCAACACACTAAACCAAATCCACTCAAATGTAGTTGACAAGGATGATATCAACCAATGTGTGAATGTCATTAATATCATGGGATCTTTCCTCTCCTTGCCATGAGTGCAACAAAGGAAGTGAATCTCCATAGGGTCTAAAGGTTGGCCACATATGCATTGTGACAAGCCAAGGGCCAACGGATGGGAGAGACCTAACCTGGTACGTATCATGAAAGAAAAAATGTTTAAGGCTAAAAAAAATAAAAAATGATTGAACGCATAAACAACCAAACACTCGCATTTGACTCTACACAAGACCTCAAATGTGTGTAATGCAAATTTGAAAGCAAATTAGAAAGGATGTTAAAAATAAATTGGTAAGGTTAGTGAACATCATTATTATTAAATCAAATGCATAGGTGCAAAAGGTTCTTATGTCTACTCCTTAAGATGGTTAGAAATCTAACCTCTATTTCTAGGCATAATACCCCTCTTATTTTCTAAGAGTGGCATTCCTCAATATAAGTTGCCCTTCAAATACATTTAACAAATTTTTCCAAATTATTTATGAAATCAAAAATTCTTTCATCTTTTCATGCCAAGTAGGCTGAAACCTTTCAAAACACGAAAGACCCTGGATGGCCTAATGGGGATTCTTATGTGTTATAAGTTGTCCTTTGTGTACATTAAACAAAATAAGGTTGTTTTCTAAGTGCAAAGGAAGTACCTCTTTTTCAAGTGTTTCTCTTATTCAAGGGCTAGGAACCAATATAATAGGCTCCCCTTCCTAAAGGTGCATGTTGGTCCAAATTTTCTAATATGTGAACCTTTTTGATTATTTTATAGGCAACCATATATTGGTTTTGTTTTTGGTCTGGTCGGTTTCATTTGTAATGTAAATCGTCTCCCCTTCCTAAAGGTCCATGTTGGTCAAAATTTTCTAATATGCGAACCCTTTTGATTATTTTATAGGCAACCATATATTGCTTCTGCTTTTGGTATGGTCGGTTTCATTTATAATGTAAATCGGCTCCCCTTCCTAAAGGTGCATGTTGGTCCAAATTTTCTAATATGTGAACCCTTTTGATTATTTTATAGGCAACCATAGTTCCAATCTCACATCCTTTTTCTTTTCATTTCACATTTCTCATTTCTACAAATTTTCTTTGTGTGATTCCATTGCTTTCAATCTTTCATACGAAAAAAATTCCCAATATTTCCAAAACATCCTTCCATCTTCTACAAATCTTTTTCTTTATCTGATAAAAGGATTTTTAGATTTGAAAATTAAGAAAATTATTTTTCTTTGCTCAAGAGATTCAAAATTTTCTTGTTATTTTTCAAGTCAAAATTCCTGATCAAGGTGAAAAAAAAACAAGAAAATTTTGAATCTCTTGAACAAAAATAATAAATTTATTATTTTTTAGATCTAAAAATCCTTTTATTGAATGAAGAAAAAGATTTGTAAAAGATAGAAGGCTAGTCAGAATTCCTCTATTGATCAAACTACCACCCAAAGTTGACAAAGAATTTTTTACTTTTTTCACAATTAAATTATGTTTAAATTTTTTGTAAATTTTGTGCTTTTGAAAATGTGCATGTGCGTTTCTTTTTGGTTAGTGGGTGCTTTTATTGTTATTTTTTGATTAAGTGTTATAAGATCCTTTAGCTTCAATAATATTAATCCAACTAGCTAGGCCATGATCCACATTGCTTTCAATATATTATTCACACAAGTTTGTTTTAAACAGAAAAATGTCCAATGAGGTTAATGAGGTTAGAAATTTCAAAATCTATGATGTCAAATTTTTGAAAATCATTCGTTCACATGTTGTACTATTTTGTTCATGCTAATAGTTGATTGGGATAATTTTACTCAATTTGTATCAAGTCACATTGTGCATGAAATATCTGCACATCACATATCTACCCAGGTAATAATTTCCAATTACACATTGCACATTTGTTTTTAACATGATTTTTCAAAATTTGTGATGTTGTTCAATTTATGATGACCCCCAAACTCAACAAATAGTGTCAAACTTACACAAGGATAACTAAAACTTATGGTGTAATTTTCCCAATTGTGTTAGTAAAATAAAACCCTAGGCCCCTAACCCTAAACCTAGAAAACCCTAAATTGACCCTAAAACCTTAAAAACCTAACCCTACAAAATTAATTGAACCTAAAATCAATTTATGTATCTTTGCTATTGATCCAAACCCCAAAAAAGTAATAACCTAACTCCTAAAAGCTAAAGTTAAGTTATAAAATCAATTTATTTGTCTTTGGCATAGACCTAAACCCTAAAAAATAAGTTTTAAAACCCTAAAATCATTATGTTTATTTTACCTTGTGTTTGTTTTTCATTTATAGTAAAAATGGGACGTCGAAAAAATTCAGAGTGGGATCATGTTGTCAAGTTTCATGGCTATGAAAGAAGCACATGGATTAAACATTGGAAATGCAAATATTGCCAAAATGAATACATTGATTCGAGAACAAGAATTAAGGCCCATTTAATAGGTGATAGAAGTAAACAAATTGTCAGATGTGTTCAAGTTTTTGTTGAAATAATGAGGATGTTTTCTTCTGCTCCAAGTTTTGAAAGTGAAGGTAGTAGTGAACATCACATCCCCTCACACACCCCTGCACATAATGTTCAACAAACATTAGACACGGGAGGAATGCCCAATGTTGCATCCAATGCTTAAGGACCAAGTCGAAAAAGAGTAGGTCAACAACAACTTGGTGTAGCTTGGTGGATGACCTTGAGGTAAAAAACAAAACAAGAAATATGACGATGCATCTACAAATGCAACCTAACATTTTGAGTAGTTGACACACTTACATGGAAATTGATGATTCCTGCAATGGCTTTGGTGAATGATGTCTTTGACAAACCATAGAAAGATGCCATCTGTGTGCAAGGTTTACAAGCTGGGTGTGAAACAAAATTTGGAGCCTATTCAAGCTTCTTGGACTAAGTATGGATGTTCCATCATGACTGATGGTTGGAATGACATGAAACAACAAAACATCATCAACATACTTGTTTATTCTTATAGAGGAACAATATTTTTGAGATCAATTGATACATTTGTAAAGTTGTTTGGAACATCAATCACAACTGATTACATCCATGGCCACATCATACAAGCAATTATGGATGTAGGACCAGCTAATGTTGTGCAAGTGGTGATTGATAATGCAAACAATTGCAAATTCATGGGTTCAATAATTATAGAGGAGTTTTCATAGATTGTGCGAAGTCCATGTGCTACACACTGCCTTGACATCATGGTTGAAGATATTGGTAAACTTAATTGGGTGAAGGAGGTGTTAGGGGTGGCTAGAAGATTGGTGAAGTTTGTGACAAAAAAATCAAAAGTTTTGGCAATGTATAGGACCATAAAAGATTTGGAGTTGGTTAAGTTTTCATCCACTCGGTTTGCTATGATGTTTTTGGTTTTAGAATGGTTGGTGAAGGTTCATAGAACTTTACGACAAATGGTGGTTTCAAATGCATGGTCTGATCGACCAATTTAAGAAACCCAAGAAGCTCGTGATTTTGAGACTTATGTTCTTTCTCATGACTTTTGGAAGAATGCGCAAGCAACAATCATGGATCTACAACCATTCGACACAATCTTGCATTTGGTGTATAAGGAGGGTTGTACCATTGGATTGTTGTATGAATTTTTAAACAAGATTGGTGAAGCTTTGTTGAATGTTGGAAACTTGTCCGCATATCAACTCCTTGATGTAAGGCAACAATGGTTGCACCAATGGGAATGGTTCTATCAACCCATCCATGTGGTTGCTTTCATCCTGCATCTTTTATGGAGGAAAGAAGATGGTTTTGTGACACCAAAATTACATGAAGGTTGGATTTCCTACATGGCTACAATCTTTCCTACTATAATTGATCAAAATGCAATCGAAGATGAACTTCTACAATTTCTTCGAAAAGAGGGATAATTTGTTAAAGAGGTTGTTTTACTTCAAGACCCAATGTTGCAACCAATCTCTTGATGGGAAAAGTTTAGTAGACATGTGCCTAGGTTGCAAAGAATAGTTCTATGTGTGCTTTCACATGATTGTAGTGCTTCAGTTTGTGAAAGGAATTGGTCCATATGGGATCAAGTCCAAACAAAGAAAAGGAATAGGTTATCCATCCCACATATGGCAAGACTAATATTTGTGCAAACGAATATATGAGTCGTGAAAAACCTTGCCACTAGAGCACCTTTGAAGCAACTGAATCTAGATACCATTGACATTACCAAAGTTCCATCCATGCCTTTGAGAATTGAAAAAGAAAAAAATCATTATGCCTTTTTGGGATAAGAACCAATTGAAAAGCAACCTCAAAGGAGACGGAGTAGACAAGTTCAGCCCACTCTTCTTTTGGACTTGGAGAATTCTAGTGACAATGCTTCATCATTGGAATCTTCTGATTATGTAGGGAATTGTGATCGCAGTGCTAATGACCAAGGGGTTCAAATTGATTGTGAAGAAACTCAACAAGATGATGATGAGACACAAGAAGGAGAATTTGGTTTTAATGAAGATGGGCATTGGCATAGATTGGTGCCATCGGACCCACAAGATGATGAACTGAAAGTGGCAGATGTGTGTGTCAAAGGTTCACAACTGTACACCAGATATACTCTCAAGAACATTAGGCATTTCGTTTTCCTCAAACTTTTCATATTAGATGTTATAATTTGAAAATATGATAATCTATTTGTAATTTTTTCTTGGATACTTACTGATTCTTATCCTGTTTGATTCTTTTACAATTGTTTAAATCGATTTTTATCAATTCTTTTCGATTTAAATAGGCATTCGCCACTTTGTTCAGAAAATGTGGGAAAATTGCTTGAAGCTTCACAACGTCATGGCCATTTGAGGCCTCTCTGTAGCCGTTTGCAAGAGAAATCCATCATCACAAAAAACAAAACCTTAGAAACAAAGACTCGTTCACAACTACTAACGCGAAGTGTGATTAATTAAGAGAGTCGTCCTCACGTCCCACACACAAGCAAAGAAGAAAAGAAGACCACATAAAGTAGATGTCTGGTGATTCCGCCGACCGTGGGACTCGAACCCACGACCACGTGGTTAAAAGCCACGCGCTCTACCAACTGAGCTAGGTCGGCTTGCAATCTCCGTTTCATTTTATAATATTTGAATTGATGGTTGGCCTTAGGTTAAGTAACATGGATGCGTTGCGTGCGACTAGCTCCCTCTGTCGGGCTTGAAACTACCAGCCCGTTCTATGGCAGAACGTCACTTATTCCATGCAGCTCACCATCTTCCTAGACGAACCTACCCGTCCACACTTTGCTGCAGACGCCAAGCCACAATTCTTGGGAACTCCCATGAGCGTTGCACATGGATACAATCCGTTTTGCAACGCTTGGCGCGTAAATTTCTTAGCGATTTATATTACGTTCGATGGGCTCATAAATTACTCATGACAATCCTTTACCAAAATGGATGCATTTTACAAGTTCATGCGCAATCCCATAGTTTTGAAAGATAATTGTAACAAAATGGGAAGGAAATATTTTATGAATTCACAAAGTACTCATGACAGTCCTTTTCGAAAACAAATGCAATTTACAAGTTCATGGGCAATCCTATAATTTTGAAAGAGAATTGAAACATAATGGGAAGAGTGCAGGCATGAACTTGTTTGGGCTTCCCTCCTAGCAAATGAGTGCATACCCAACTCCATTTACCAGCCCAGCACACTTCGCACAATCAGCCGTCTGAGCAAATTGAGGGACATAGTGCGCTACATACATTGCAACCCTTCCTCAATCTGTAGCTCTGAAACTCGCACCGCTCGCCAACAACACAACATATGGCCGCTATATTAGAAATGTGTGCAAGAAGTCACACAGAAAGAAGGTTCACAGGAGAATCCAGTAAAAGTATAAGCAAGCACTTCGTCCGCAGGTGAGCGACGGAAAGAAACCCGACCGAATTTCGACGTGTGTAGAACCTCGCAACACACACAACCCAACAAAAATTGGATCCCAAACAGCTACCAAAACATTTACTTCACCATTTTTACACCATATTTCAGAACCATCCCATCCCCTGCCAATAATTTAAGAACTTAGTGACTCAACAACGTCCCTCCAGCACAAATTGTGTGTCCTTGCTGAACCTCACATCTCTGCTCTCCTCTCGTACTCCTTGAACACTTAACCCCAGCAAACACAATTGACCCTGCTACCTGTACTGCAATCACATTCATATGAAGAGAGGCCACCACCTTCCTCAGCATCCTTAAACACCCAGAGCTACATTTTCTAATGTCCTCTGTTCTACTCTACCATTTACCGTCATTTTTTGGCCGTTTGCCTCCGCTTCATACCTTTTTCCCTCCAAAGAGATGGACGCATCACAAGCAGCCACGCTCCACCTTGATGACAGCCGGCAATCGCCTACCACCAGTCGGTATCCAAGGTGCCTCAAACAATAATGCCATAATGTAGCCGCAACTTTACTGCACATAAACTAACAGAGAGTGTAGACTCGACAGAGACACCAGCGGTGCCTGGTAGCCCATTGAACCCTAACCTCTCTAGTGCATGGTGTCAATGTATCAACCTCAGTTTAAAACTTAAGCCAACTATGGTAACTGAATCCAATCATCATGCTCCTTTGCAAACTGAGGTTGACACATTGACACCATGCATGAAGTTTCTTGCCTCATTGTATTCTCTTCAGCCCACACAAACTGTAGGATTTTGTGTTGCACAATTGTTCTGCACTTGGGTGTGCTATGTATTTCGAGAATTGTAATTGGAGTCTACAAATGCACATCCTTCAATATATATGAGCAAACACACCTACATAGATCAGAGTTATTGAGTGTTCATCCTTGAGTATGTAGCACCAGGCATACCAACAATGCAGCACTTACAATTCCCAAACTCCTTTAATGAAATTAGTCATTTCTTCTTCTGCTTCTTCATGTTAACACATCCTTGTTCCTTGTGTGGTTTGTGAGTGTCCTCTATAGGACCCAATGCTTGCAGAGAAGCCGATAGTTAATTTGAGAGCACATATACAAGACAAAATGACAAAAGACACCTCAAAGTTTTCCTCATTAAACAGCAGACTGGTGAACCTGTTGGATGACTATGGATATCTCAATTCCAGAAAAACCCAAAAACAAATTCCATTCACATATAGGTTGTGGTCACCCCCATTGAGATCCTGATTAGTATATCACAGATAACAGTGGACTACCCAGCACACAACTTGAAAGTTAGAGGATCCATTGACTGGAATTCATGAAGGTGGTAATCAAGTAAAAAATCTCTGAAAGTGGAAGGAAGGAAAAGGGACCTGCATTTATCTGATTGCAAAATCAATCAAATTAGCCTCACATATGGCTCCATTCACTTCCCCAAAGGGGTTTGCATATAGGCAGTCACAATGTGGCAAAACTGATTGGTTTGCAGGTAAGTGGTCTCAATGGCCAAACTAGTGTAGAGGCCTACATTAAATTAACAGCAGAAAATGGGGTGACCAACTCCCTACTTGTAGCAATATTTGATGTCTGGAGTCTTTTTGCTGCAAGCAAACTAGCTAAAATAAATGGCTGCTACTTCCAATCCTGAATCTGTAGCAGGGTTAAAGAGTTAACACAATTGACTTGAATGGTGAAGATATCTGTGCTAATATGAGCTAGTTAGCACAGACAAATGGTACAGCTTTTACTGTCCAACAGACTCAGAGTTCCCAAATGAGTGAGCCCACCAGGGGAAAAACACTACTGCCTTATCTTGGGCCAAGAGCCATGAGGATGCTTCTTCTGATTCAGACATCATGCTGACACACTGATGTAGTCAATGGCTGACTTGCAGATTCCGGTCATACTTGCTTCTGGTCCATACACCTGTTTCATACAAATCCAGTCAAGTACGCTGTGAGGAAAACAAATTATCAATAAGCTTGACTCTAATTGGTGACCTACTTTTCCAAGACAGCTGAAAGTGTGCAACACTGTTGGTTTTCACCAAGAACAAGTCATTGGCATTAATGAACCAACTTTTGAGTTCTTGCAATCACATGTCAGCAGTCAGTTTCTCATAGTAGAGAGATTGTGATTTGGCTAATATGCAGGGCTAATGTGTAGGCATATCACTTACTTCAATTGGGACACCAATCTCAACACCTAAGGAACGCATCTTGGCAAGGCCCTTCTGGTAGTTGGGACCCCCTCTGCGCACATAGATGTGAACTCTGGCTGCTTTAAGCTGTGCTTCCTATGACACCAACCATCACCCATCCCACATAAAGAGCTTGTTAAACTTTATGCCGCTCCAACTATTGTCGAACTAGTATTCCCAGGAAAACCACAAAACTATTCACTGATCTAAGATCAACTCAAGTTACCTTTTCACGCAAGGCTCGGATAATGCCATTGAAAGTGGCAGCAACATCAGTGAAGTTGGCAATACCTCCTCCTACTACGAGTGCTCTTCTGCGACCGTCAGGATTTGCAGTTGCACACTGAACCCACACAGTCTTTGGTCACATCTCCAAACTAGAAAATGGAAAAGAGAAAGTGGAAACTTCTACAACTACTGTCCAGAATTGGAATAAAGTGTCCAAAAAGCACTTACATCAATTAGAGCACGAGCATACTGCAGAGTCTCTTCCTCGTTGGGGGCTCCACTGTACTCTGCATAATTACCAAGTTCACTTGCAAAGCCCAAATCCCCAACCTGTCCAACCACACAAGCTTCACAATTAAGTACACTGACATGCAAGCAAAATTCATTGAGCCAACAGACTCTTATGTGATAGGAGATATGGGTTATCTATCTCCAAATTCACAAGGATTCACAGCAACAGATAGACTCAACAGTTACAGAAGGTAGTGAATGACACCACTGTTACCAAGCATTTGTGGTGCTAAAAGAGAAACAAGTGTAAGAACAAATGACAGCAACTGCAGGAGTTCTCTGAGAACAAGGCAAACATGTACCGTGTCTGCATAAATAACACTTGCACCACCTCCAGCAACCATGGTCCAGATGCGCCCCTTTGGGTTCAATATTGTCAACTTCAGGGATGCCCCTGTCTGCAGAGAAGTGCAGTCATGATATGTCAGTGATTGTACTCCAAAAAACATAAAGATGGAGCACAGCAGCTTCTGTACATATTGCAACAATTCCAGAGTGGCGGTGTATAGTCCAACCCCTCTTAAATTTAAGTTCAGTGTTCATACAGTAAAAAGATAGGAGCACCTGGTCAGTTCAAGCTTTTGAGGTTACCTTCTCATCCATGCGATGAATCAGATGCTCAGCAGGGCTCATGGTTCTACCAAAAGGCAAAGGGAACTCCACATTGCCCCACCTACGTAGTCAATGCAACACTCAGTGCACGATTACCCCAGTTTTTCATGACCTTACAAAAATCGAATGTCCCCCCCGCATACCATTCGTACTCAGACAATTCAGTCCAGCAGGAATTAAGACAAGTGTCAGAATGTCAGATAGTTGCTGGCTGAGAAATTAGGTAGCTACTGAGGAGGAGATGTACTTCTGGAAGTTTTTGAATTGAGCAGTGTCATCTAGCTCGCCACGCATATCCAGAGGGTATGGGGACCCATCAACTAGAGTGAAAGGGTTCATCTCGAGCAATGTGAAGTCCAAATCTGCAGATGAAGCCAGGTATCAAATCCACAGATATCCCATCCAGACTTCCTGAATTGTTAGCAGTTTAAAAATGCAGTGTTGCATGCCATCAGGAAGGCAAACCAAGCAAGAATTGCAACCTTGTGGGTGACGAAGAATAATTACCTTGAAAAACAGCAAAGACACCTTTCAGGAACTCCTCTATCTTCCTGCGAACCTGAATAGGACAGAATTCAAGGTGAGTCCTCCAAAACCATAGGAAATGAGATCAGTTGGTCACTTGGAGTTCAAATGGACACTTAGATGAACAAAAACCAAGGCCATTTACACATTTTGTAAGAAGATGAATGCAACTACATTTTCAGCAGATATGACTGTATCATCCGTGTGCTTCCACAACAATGGATGCACTCCCAGGAAGTAGGAATGACTAGAACCAGAGCATAAAAAAAGCAGAAATGACTACAATAGAAACTGCGAAGGATCATACCTCCAAGGGAAGAGTGGCAACCAATGGAGCACAAAGCTCAGTTGTAAGAGACTGCTCTGTTGGCACATGTACAGTCTTGACCTGTTTCCCCATGCATAACACAGGCTTAGTTGACTATGCAGTGAGTACTGTACAAGGGAATAAGTATTACCACCCACCAAGTACAGATGCATCCACTTGCCATTAAATAGCAGAGTCACATTTCTCACCATAATACCACCTTAACATCTCAACAGAAGCTTATGTAAACTGCAAAACAAAATGCAATCAAGAGAATGAGGATAAACCCTTCTCCCAAAAAGACCAGCAGTATTGGTAAAAGGATATTGGACTCACTTTGTCCCAGTTCTCTTCAATGTCAATTCCACCGCACTCAGAGAAGCTGATATCCACTCCAAGACGATCTGACACAATTGACAGATAATACTCATCCTTGTGGGGGACAAACGGCTCCACAATGAAGGTTGTGATTGGGCCTTTAGTAGCCCCCATTTCAACCTAGTGAGGAGAACACACACAGATATCATCAATTCACACACCATGACATAGCATTATCAAGACATGTCAATTCAGCATAATCAAATGGAATATTGAAATAAAGAAAATGTTCTGAGTTTGGGTGGTGGGATTGAATTTCATAACTTCAAGTAACACAAAAGACTCAAACCAGCCATTCAACCAAAACTTTACCTCTTTGCCTAATCGTTCCCTCACAAATGACTCCACTCCAGCCAGATCCAAGTTCAACGCCACCTGCAATCTTGCCAACATCACTTTTAAGAACATCAGTGACAGGGAAAGAAATGACTTGTTGGCAAGATGTCCTTGAGACAGCATGCAACATGGAGGAATATGGATTACTCTAACATACTCCAAGAAGTCAGACTGCATTAAGGTACAGAAAATGAAACTATACCGTTGCAATTGCACAGAGAACCTGACAGAAACACTCTGAAGGGAACTACTGTGTCAGTTTTGGCCAATTAAAAGAAACACAACTGGCATAACTGCAGTCATAACCTTGTGAGCATCACTCACAAAGTATCAGCTCATCACCTTTATTATGAATAGACGCAACTAGCTGCCGTTACTCTGCAACTGATATATCAGAGATCAACAGAACACAAAAAGAAAAGGAAAGCTTGTACATGCATACAAATCATTCCCTGCTGCCTTGATTATACATTATGTGGTATATTCTATCAGAAAACCGGACAAGATCAGCAAAGAGACAGTGCACATACCAAGCCACTCTTTCCACGTTTTCCAAACAACATGTCAGGCTTCACCACAAGCTGTGTGGAGCTGAGCCAGGCCTCCTTGGCTGCTAGTTCAGAGAAGTCCGTATTCTCTGTCACCTGCAAAAACCCAACACTTCAGATTCAAGGTACCACCTCTCCACCCAACCACAAATTTAGTTTGATATTACTGCTCCCCTTGCCAGAAGAATGAATCTCCATGACATGACTTCTCCAAGAAAACACTTCGTGGTCATCTACATTATTCTTTAGCTTCATTCCATGTACTGAATGAATAGTAGATGAGACGATCTCTTGCTTCAACAACCGCTGATAGTGTCTGCACTTATGTAGGCTCCCAATGTCAATATCCATCACCTCCACATTTCCAGAAGACTGAAGAACTTCTAATGGATAATGTGCTGTCCGCATGAATATATTTGCAAAGGGGACTGGATATTGGAGATCCCCGTTCTAAACTATTCCGAACCCCTCCGCCAGAGAGACATTTAGAAAGGTTCTTCTCAATGCAAGGTTTGACATTTGCTAAACCAGGAGATCTCGCAAGTTCAGTTGAGAAAGCCAGGAGAAGAAAGCGAGATTCACAATCGTCTGCTCAAATCAGAGATTCAGACAGACCTGAGCTGACTTCAAGCCGAGAGAAATGCCAGCAATCCGCTTAATATGCTCCTTCAAGATACGCTTAGAATCATATTCTCTGATTTTCTTCCTCGCCATCTTTGACGGCACAAAGACCTCCCCCCACAAAAAAAACAAAAACTTCCTGAAACCAAAAAAACACAAAAACGAACCCCCGGAAACAAAAACAAAAAAGAGTGTTAAACGAAATGTAAGGATCTACATATATACCAAAAAGATGACACAGAAAAACGTGCAGATCTGGTTGTAAACTGAAAGCTTCAGTCACGAAATGCGAAGACACAGATGCAAAAAAACCACACAAGGTTAAAGAAAAGCTCTCCATACCTGATGAAGTAAACCTCGATTCGCGAAACCCTGGAAGAAAGAAAGAAAGAGCGCTGAGTCCAGATCCCGATCCGCTGTGAAACGACGCCCTCAAAGAGCTCAGAGCGACAGAGAGAACACAAGCGCAGAAACGCGATGCCGCAATGACAGACGAGAAGAGAGGAGCTGAAGAAGAAAGAATTCGCTGCGACAATCAACGCACATAGCCTTTTCTGCAGAGCGGGCAACAGGGCGGTCAGCCAGTCACCCGGTCAGCGAACAATGAAGAGTCTTCCCTCCTTAAGTGTTATCATTTTGGAAGCCCACTTTTCTTGACCTTTTATTTTAAAACTTATTTTTTGGGGACAAATTTTTGCCACTTGGCGACCCCCCCCAAAAACTAATGCCACTCGTACAAAGGATTTTTTTGTGCAAAAAATATAGGGCCAAACTCGCCAAATTTGGAGGAAAAAAATTCTGAAATATTTAGACAAAGCCACAGGCTCTTTTTTCAAATTTGTGAAGGCGGTGGGTTGGCAAGCATGCACAAGAGGACTCAGCCAAATTTGGCTTATATGTCAGAGGTAGAAGAAGAAAATGGTAGGATATGTCCTATAATTTGGAGGCTTTGTTGCAACCTATTCTCTAACTATGGTGACTTTAAATTTGTTCCTCCTTCATAATGTGACAACTTGGGCCCATTTTTTTCCCCCAAAAAATCCCTTTTGTACCATCACCTTTCACACCTTTTTTTTTCCCTTGCCAAGTTGCAAAAATTCTCAAAAGAAAAGAAAAAAAAAGGCACTGGTTCCAGCAGGTCACCAAAATATAGCAAGATTATTATTTTTTAATTCACTTTCCTTTCAGTCAAATTTGGCTAATGCCTCCTATGAATGATTACCAGTGTGGTTTACATCACAAAATTAAAATTAAATTAAATTAAAAATTAAAGCACTTCTGCTTTGTGTTTACTTGCGAGTGTGTTTTTTTCCCTCCCCACCCGATTTCCAAATTCCTTCATTGCCACGCCCAAAAGCCCGTGGGGACTTTCTTTTAGGTTTGACTCCTCCTCTCTCCTCTTTGAGGCAATAGAAAGGTTCCTTGACTGCTCTAATGTGTGACTGGATTCTTGTCATGAGGGTGGTCAGGGCCAATCAAGCAAGAAACGAGAAGACCCTGAATTTTTTTGACCCATTTGTGAGCGAAAGTATATTTGGTCAAAAGTTAGATCGGAAAACATAGGTATGAAGTTAGGGACTACATACATAAGTCTTGACTCTGTGCCAAGTAAAGAAGGGCATAAGTGAACCAGCAGGCAACCTATGTTTCCAATCTAACTTTTGAGGGATGAATAGAATAGCGTGTGCATATGAAACATTTTTTCTTTTTTTTTTGGGTTAGGTGTATGCTTGTATTGAGTTAACCCCATGTACTAACTAGTTGTATGCATCTATTCCCCTAAAAATGAGTCATAAAGTGCCTTACTTACTTACATGAAAATCAAATGCTACAAAATGTGGGTGCAGTTCATTAGTCTCTGTTCACTGAATTAATGGATACTGTTTATTGTTTACAATTTTACGTCTGTTTGAGACCAGAGAGTCCATTAGACAAAAGGTAGATCATGGAGGACAGATTGTCCTCTGGTACTGGCAGCATGCCACTGATTCATCATTTTTCAACTAGTCCTTCTTTATCAAGATAAATAAATTCACTCAAAATTTAGTGAAATCATTTGACATACAAAAGACACCATTTGTTGCAATATGTGCCTCACCTATTTATTGTTCATATTTACTCACTTCCATAAGCTGTTTACCTTTGTAATGTGTGAAACAGAAGTCAGAGATACCTAAGAAGTTAGGTTACCAAGATGGAACCTTGATAACTCAGTTGCGGTTCAGCTTAGTCGTAAGTCATGACAAGTTGCCAATAGGTGGTCACATAATCCATAACAAAGTGTATTATTTGAGCTAGATCCCAATAGAGACTCGATATGAATCTTCTTCTTTTTGGACAGCTGCCTATTAGGTTATAGATAGTTTTAAAGTTGGGGGATATGTGGTGAGAACCCCCCATTTCAATGAAAACACCAACTCAAAACCAATAATGGGGGTTTTTAAATACACATGCATTTAACAAGAGCTAAAATTGTTCATTGCAAAAAAAAAAAACATATAGTTTTGCTGCACATGGTCCCATGAGTTTCAACTCAAGTTTAGATTTCATTGTTGCACCTTCACTACTCCAAATAAATGATTCATAAAATCTTTCAAATCTTGTGCAAATCATGTGCAATAAAAATAAAATTTCAACGTTTTTTTTGTTTCAATAAGGACTTTGTACATATATAATCTTTTGGGGTGAACCATGAGTTTGGGTGTGAAACAAGGGCCTAAAGGTAAGATTACTTTGCAAATAGTTCCATTATCTAGCATTTGTTCTAGTGACAATTTTATTTTTATTTTTTTGGCCTTTCAATATGTCGAGACAACTTTGATAATTTCCTTTCAAATATTAGGTTGGCAAGTTTCTTTTTCACTCTTTCACCCAAAAAATAAATAAAACCATATCATATTAATTCACAAATAAGAAATGTAAAAAAGTTTCAGCTTTTTACAATTAGTCCAATCAATAACTTAGCATCCTTTAATTTCTCATGTTATGTCACATTTGAACAATGTCTTATATGCTTCATGTTTTTCAACTTGGTGAAGCATAATGACATTCATATCAAAAGATGTAAAAGTATCTAGCTTCATGTTAGTTTATATTCTTTTTGTCTTAAGGAACCCCTCTCCCAAATTGCACTACTTGTAGGAATCATAAGTATTTTTGCCTACGACATAAAAAGTTCAAACGTATAAGAATTTTTTGGGTATTTGGATGTAACTTTACATATTGTAACTTTTCAATTACAAGAGGATGTAGGAGTGTCAAAAAAGCAAAATGTGTACTCCTTTGAAAAACCAAAAGCTTACGAGAAGTAGCATTTCACTTTTCAAAATGCTCGCCCTTCATTTTTCCCTTTTTTTTTCCCATGATACCCACCTATATCATGGAAACAAATGGGGAAAAAATCACATATGTTTTATGCTAGTCAATTCCCTCAAAGTGGGGCATACTTGAAATTAAACATCCTTTGACTCCACATTGAATAAGCATTTACTTTGGGAACATTTCAAAACTAGTTTACTAGATAATCAAAATCCATATTTGGTTATGCCATTGAAAGAATATTTTTAAATAAATTGAAATTATATTCTTTGAAAGTACAGATGTTACCATTTTTTGATATATCGATGCACATAAAAATTTTAAAACTTGGATTCATTTCTAGCCAAATTGAAGACATGAATCTATTGAACAATCCTCTATAATCTGGAGATGAAATAATTGATGAGAATTAATTTTTTAATGATCTTGTGAATGAATTAAAGACTATATTAAAATATAATATAATCCACAATCCATGATTTTCTAAATATTTCACAATTTTTGAAGAGTTGAACATAGGAGGAAAAATGTTTACACATTGTCCACAAAGGTTGTTATATGTATTATTGAAGAACCTTTTTTGGGACAAAGCCCCATTGTAGCCAATAGTTTAGAATCAAATGTGGAAAGCTTATCAATTTTGTTGAACATTAACAATGGAACTAAAACAATATAAAATAAAAATTATTACATCATTGGGGATGTATTTTATCAAGTAGATTGTAGACATGAAACCATTCATGTAGAGTATACATGATTACAAGTAGACAATTGCCAAATTTCAAGGAAGCTTGAACTTTTTCCATATTCATTTTCACATGGCAACAATTCATATGATAGAAATATATCATTCAATGAATACATACATTGCATTCATAATGTATAAATTCTACTTGTTGTTGATGTATGATGTAAGACAAGTTTTGCAAATATTGGTTCATACATCACATTGTGTTTGAAAAAAGGTGTGCATGCACTACATAATATACATTCAAACATGTCAAAAGCAAACATCATTAAACATGTTGTGAAACATAAAATACCAAAAAAAATGGTCGGTTCACCAAAATGGCATCATGCCCAACTTTATGATATGATGGCAATGGTGGATACATATGTTTTACTTCAATTATTTCTCACATTTTCTTCAAACAAAACATTAGAGTTCAAGCGGAGTGACATCTTTAACATGAAGACATTTTTGAAAAATCTTGGTGAAAAATTTACTTGAAATTTTTCCCAATTGAATGTGCACATTTATTTCATACAAGGGTGCGTACATTCACAACCAAGTACATAAATTGTGTGAATGGAATCTTAAGATGTGTTGAACATTACATGTGTCGGTATGAAGTTCAACATAAATTATCCTTGCATGCACAAACTATATTATGGTTACACAAAAATGATTTGAATTATGTCACACATGATGTTTTAGCCTTTGTTCATACCATATATGATGAGACCCAAAAATCATTTGTAGAGCCTTTACATCCAATTGGAAACAAACTTTTCAAACTAATTTATAGGAAACAACTTCATAATTGTCAAAAAAAATCTTATAAAACTAGACATGGTTGCAAATACGGTTTCCCATATGTTACAAACAAATAAACAATGAATAAATTAAATTATCACAGTGATAGATGGGAGTATTTTTTATTGACATTGTGATAGAAATGTGGTACCATACCATGCAATGATACTACTATTGTGGGGTGCACATATTGATTTGCAATTAATCACCTACTCATATTGGTCATACTACATACTAAAATATGCAATTGAAATCAAAACCCAACAACCCTTTGAATTTAAGCATTAAAAATGCAAAGAGACATGGGTTTGACAAATTGAGTGTTATACAATTGCAATTAGTTTTGCCAATGGTACTTGCAAAAATTGTAACTTCAACAAAAGTGGCAATCACATGTTTGGGTATTCTTGTTGTTCAAAAAAGTGAAATTGTGGTATATATTGATTTAAAACCATTTGAATTTTGAACAAATATTGTTTCATGATCAAAAAATGGGTATACACTATACACCCAATTGACATGTATAAACATTGGTTGACATGGCACAAATCCATTACATTCAAATATTATAATAAACAATTTGAAAATTTGAAGAACATGCATGCTACTTCTTAGTATTACATTTGTATTGATAATATCAGCAACTTTGTATATCATAAAAAAAAAGTTGTGCATTTTATAGATTACAATCCCATTATTGATATAAAACATTTCTTTTATAATATTTTTTTTCAACATGTTTCCTTTAGGAATGAGGAAAATCTATGGATGCCACGTAATAACATCAATGATACATATTTGAATGTAAGTCTCAAGGATATCTTGACAATATTGATTCATTGCATGGATACATTACAGATTATTGTAAAGTGAAATTAATTGGATGAATTAAAACAACATCTCATAGATAATGTTTTTGAAGAAATCCATACCTAGATGTCAATTACATTAGGAATATAATATGCCATGAACAATTCATTTTGAAAGATGTAGAGAACTCATTTGATGTTGAGTGTTTTGCATGTGATTTTATGATTCCATGCAAGATGCAAATCTGACATATCACTAATAACAAATATTCCAACATTTGATATCTTCAATGTCATGTATTTTTTGAAATGAACACTTCAAAGTAAAAAAAATGTTTTTACAAAATATTTAACTAATCACCTTTAAACATTGGGGAAAACAAGTTTTTTAGTAGCAACAACCAATGTTGTAGCTTCTAGGATTTCTTGTAAAGTAAGCATTATTTACAAATATTCTAAAAATTGAACCAATAGATAGATATTTGTATGTTTTACACAACCTAATGGAACATATCAAAATTTTCAAATTTCTAACATCATCATCATTGATGAGATTTTTTTCTCACAAGCATATTGTTGAATTTGGTATACATGTGCATTAAACAAACATCATCTAGAATTAATGGTCCATTTTTTTCAAAAGCTTTATTGGTTGTTAGAAATATGGCATAATTGCCACCAATATATAATCATTTTGAAAACCTCTAACAATGTTTGTGATCTATGTCATATTTATAATTCTTTAGTTTGGAGATTTAGTATTCATTTCATGTCAATGACATTAATTCAATTGTTCAAGATCCTAAATATTTGAAATTCTTAAATATTATTCTGAATTACGACCTTTAGAAACTGAAATGGAATATTACTTAGCAACTTGCATAATTCAAAATAATCAAACTTATTGACTTTGGATGAGAAAACCATAGTTTTATGTTCACACAAAATTGATGTCGATAAATATAACAACATAATGATCACAATTGTTTTTCTCATTTCATCATATATTCAATGCATAATCATTCCAACACATTTGGGGTTGAAGAACTTGATAAAAGGGTCAACAATCCACATTTTAATTCTTTAAAAAAAATTGTCATCAACATTAAGGTTATGTTAAAAAAAAAAAAAAACCATTGATAAAGGCATGGTCAATGGTACTTTAACTATTGTGGAAAACATTAGATTTGATATTCACCACAAAGTGGACGTTACTACAATTAAAGATGAAAAGATGCACTATTAAATTCAATTTTACTTCAAAAAGTAGATTTTAGAAATTGACTTTTCCATTTACATTGGGATGAGCTAGGACATGCCATAAACCCCAAGGAGCCACTATTTCATCCAAAGTACTAGTTGACATAGAAAATGCATTTGCACTTGGATTGACAAGTGTCGTGTTATTTAAAGTGATTGAACAAAAATATCTAACAATAGTTTGAGAATTGCATGTTGATGATTTAATTGTAGAATATACAAAGCTCAAATCTATTAAACAATTTTTTTTGGAAAGTTTGTTGATAGATAAATTTCAAGAATATTAAATTACAAAATCAAAAATCAAAATATTTTAGAAAACCACACCAATTACTATATTTGAATGATGTTAAACAACATTTTTAAAAATGAGTTTGGAAAAGACTTGACTACTTTACATGCTTTAAAATAAAGTCCTTGCCAAATTTTTAAACTATTAAAACATGGCATTTCTCACTTTCAATGGTTAGCTTTATGAACCACAATCCTTTAAGAAAGTCCCATGACTCTTGTACATGACTACAAAGTTTTACAATGTTTTAAAAAAAAGGATGGATGATGCCCGCACACACGTTGGGTCTTACATGTTGAAGGCTACCCACCCATTCTAAATATGCATGAGCCTTCAAAGAATCACATAGCCATGAATGCATGAATATGCATTTCTAAAGATTGCCTTATTACCGAAACACAAACATGATTGCACTCATAAACGAAAATGATTAAAAATTAATGACCTAATAAACAATAAACTTTAAAGGTATTCAAAAATAAATGGAAGCAAATGGTCAACAAGGAGAAAGGGTGATACTACATTGAGACGACCATGGATAAACATCATATGTGTGTGCTACATCACTGACAATCGCTATGGAAATAAATCACCCTTGGATTGATATCAATATCTAATTCAACCAAAGATGTTACAAGATAACATCACATGCCTTAATATCACTTAGGTCCAATGCTACAAGATAGCCATTATTTGTCGATGTAACAAACATTAGTATCTTATTCAAGTGGAGGGATGCATTTGTGTATTAGATTAAACCTTTAGGAATTTACTAATTGCCACCTTTTATGAGTTGGTGTGAAGAATTTGCTCATTAAAATTCTTTAACAGATATGAACCATTTTGTAAACAATGTTTATAGGAATGTTGATAATGAACATGAAAGCATGAAATTTCTAAAATTCATGGAACAATTATTTTTCAAAGACCTTATGAAGGCTATTGTGAATCACAATTTACATGGGATGGGTTGTCATCATGTATAATTATTTATGATGTTCCTATACCACATCCTTTTGTGAGGTGATTTTTCAATCCCTCTACTCCCGGTTCTACAAGGTGATTATGTTTGAAAGCACAAATGCTACCAATGAAGGAAAAATGCAAGTGCATTTTTAGATGTTAGATTACGTTTGTAGTTGAAATTAAATAGCTTGCCTTTTATGCATCATTTACAATTAAAATTGATAGATATATTTTCCAAGCTCACACCCTCCACATCCTAGGACTTTATGTCAAATTGTCATTCATTTAAACCAATGTTTAAGGACTTAACACCATGTCCAACATAATTGCAGACCACTAGTCACTTGAAATATTAGTTCCAACACATATGTTATTCAAATCCGGCTTGCCATAATTCACTAAAAAGTTAATTACAAGGCGCATTTTGCTACCAAATCCTAAGCTTTATAGTTAAACCAACAAGAAGTTATGCTACAAAACTTGAAAGGGTTTTATAAAGGTGATAATTCAACTTGGCTATAGACCACCAATCACTTGAAATGTTGTTTCTAACACATAGGTTATTCAAATTCGGCTTGCCTTAGTTCACTAGGAAGCTAACTACAAGGCACACCATCCTACCAAATTTTAAGATTTATAACTGAACCAGTAAGGAATTATACTATCAAACCCGAAAGGGTTTTACGAAGGCAGTTGGTTCAACTTGATTATAGACCATGAGTCACTTGTAATATTATTTCTAACACATACATTATTCAAATCCAGCTTGCTTTATCTCATTAGAAAGCTAACTACAAGGCACATTTTGCTACCAAATCCTAAGCTTTGTAGCTAAACCAGCAAGAAATTATGCTATGAAATCCAAAAGGGTTTGTGAGATTTTTTCTAAAGTTCCAACCTCACAACACTATCACTACTCACTTCCATTCCTCCAAAACTATTACAAGATTTCCATTCTACTTTCTTTCCTTTTCCCATCTACCGAGACTAATCATTCTTTCCTCCTCAAGAAGTTTGTAGGAACAAGTATTCAAGATTGGTTTGAAAATTATGTCTGGGGAAAGAGAGAGTTCCCAATGATCTGAAACTACCTTCTAAAGAAAAGGAGAAGGGAGGTGAAGGTAGATCCAAAACTTGGTGACCAATGGATGGTTCCATGCTTGGTGAAGGAAATACACTTTTTCACCTCTTCCCATTTCCCCCCCAACAAACTTTACTTAAACCTTCATTTTTTTCCTTTGACCTTATGGTTTTATTTCAGCATGGTTTTAAGCCGTTATTCATGCCTTTCTTTCTTTTTCCTCAATTTATAAATTATGATTGCACACTTCACTATGACAAGTCCTTCAGACCTTCATTATTGATTTGATTTTGATTGAAGATCTGACTTCTATCCTCTCCTTGATTATGGCGTTGCACATGGTCACATCTAACGGGCCCCAAGTCGCACAAGCGAATGAAGAATCCCCTTCAGAGTCATCTCTAGATCTGACCCTAATGTAATATCTTCGTGATGAAGAACTTGAACTTCGAGACATGCTTGCTCGTCTTGAAGTTGAACCCCCTCAAGCCTAATACTATCGTATTTCCTCGAACTCTCACACCTTGGTGATCTTGTTACAAGTCGACCCCGCTTTTGGTAACAAATCTGAGACTATTTGTGAAGGTTATTACGAAACTAAAGATACTTCTATCTTCGCATGGTTTTTAGTTTTCGACATTAGACATTATTGTTGGTTAGGTAGTCCGATTCGTCGACTACCTCCTAATAGCAATGCGGACGACCTAGTTCGCACCATTCAATGCATCCTAGGTTTCTTGCAATTATGAACTATCACTATGGCAGAGCCCATGATTTTACATATACTTATAGCTCCTTGCTGAATTTATCCCTATCCTGAATAAATGTTTCAGTCGTTATGAAACTCTTGTTGCTTTTAGCACACTATCACATTATTTACTTAATCGTTAAGTTATTTCGGATTAACCTTATGTTCATACGGCTTGAAGATTGTTTTATTTCTATTGGACCTTCCATTAACATCCTTTTAACTGCTTCAAGAGTTTCTAACATCCTTGCTACTCATTCAATATTAAAATAAGACCAATGTTGTGCTGAACACCACGAATTCTGGTGTCTATTTCTAACCCCAACCCTTTAGAGATTTCTCACCCCTAATTACGTAATATAATTTCTAAAACTATGGTTACCAGCTTTTTGTTGAAGAAAAGAACTAACCCAACACCTTATTCATCAATAACACATTTCATAAAAGAAAACAACCCCTCCATGCACCAATCGCATTCATCATTCCCTATGAAGTTGCTAAAAACCCCTAATAACCTTACCACATTCAAATAACCTTGATGCAACTTTTTAAAATTGAGACTACCGCACATGGTTGTGTCGATATGGCTCACACCTTTTCACCCACCAAAATCATTTAAGTGATGTTCATTAATAGTAACCAAATTGTTTTTTAAAAAATTGAAAATTAATGCACAGAATGTATTGCACAAATGTAACATCCATGGAGTCTTTCTTTAGACCTATCAATATTTTTGCAATGAAAAAAAAATTCATAACTAAACAAAAACATAGTAGAGATTGGAAATTTTAAAATTCCTATTATATCGTCATGAATTGTAACTCCATTTGCAATCTCTAGAATAAATCTAGAGGTGGCATGTTGTTTTTGTATGGTAATGGTGGAAAATTAGCATAAATGTTTTGAATGGAACTATGTAACCCCTTTTTATGTAGAAAAATCTTCTTGGGGAAATGAAAGAAAAGATTGTATTTGTTTACAATATATAGGGGAAATAATGTCATGCTAATTTGGGCAATTTTTAATACCATCAAAGCCATTCACAATGATGATCACATCTTGCACAACAACATTTCTTCACATAATGTCAAGTATTTCATTTTGATGACTGTTTTCACAATTTAATAGAGTTTACAAATAGGTTTGTGATTAGGGTCAATCATTTAATCCAAGTTGAATATGTGAGATCATGCCATAGTTAGAATTTGTAAATCCTAATTTGTAATTCAATTTATTTTATTTTGATTCTAATCATTTCACCATACCACACACATGCACATTTTATTTGGTGCATGGGTTAGTGGGGCCAAGAAGTTAAACATGAAACACATCAAAAAATACACGTGTCATATGTGCTTGGAGTAATAACATATGGTGGTTTCATTGAATGTTAGTCTTATGCCACAATTATGCTAGTGACATAATTTTCATCATCATCTGGTTTTCAAATTTTAATTATTTTGTTTCTACAATTCAATATTTGGGCTCTTTCTTTTAAAAAATTGAACTTGGTTCTTAGATTGGGTGCTATTATTTGATGCATTCAAAGCCTCTCTTATGAACTGCATTTTTTTTTTCACAATATTATTTATGTTCACTTTTTATGTGGATTGTAGGAAAATAACAACATTACATTTTTCCCAAAAGACATTTTGTCAAAGGTTGCTCCCCACTTTGGAAAGAAAAAAACGGAAGGGGGGGGGACTAATGCATTGTTTGTCTTTCATTTCAAAGTCCATACTTGGAAATCAATATATGCACAAAAGATATCCTTCAAGTTGCATTTAAACCTTGCAAAATAACCAATGTTTATTGTTGTTTGCATGAACATAATCATGTATGTATGTGTTACACTTTCAACACTTGATGTGAGTATGTTAAAGCCCATTTAAGTCTTTAGAATCATTGTTGATGATTCAAGATAGAACATGTTAATGCTTAATATTTTTTTAAATATTCAAGAAGCCCACTAATTAAACTTATGTATTTATGTAATAGGTTTGAATGTACCAAATTCCATTGGTATGATGAATAATACATATGACACCCAACAATGTAATATTGACCATGAAGATAAAGAGAAACCCATTTTATAGTTTTGTTTCAATCCATGTTTCAAAATGAAACCTTGAAAAAAAAATGTTGAAAATTGAAGAAATTTTGTGCATTTAAAAATTAGTATTCTATGATGGCGTTGAAGGATGTCCCCATAAAGTACATAGAGAAATGTTCTCAAATAAAATGATTTCAAGGAAGAAGGAACAAAAGAAACCTTGAGAAGGTGAAGACTTGCACCTAGGTTGTAACAAGGTTTGGACCATTTTATGGCAAAAGTTTTTGGCTTCCTTGGCATCAATCAATGCTCATTTACTTGCTCTAATAAAATCCAACAAATATTTTAATTTGTACCTAAATTGACATTCGTTCATCTTTGTTGTTCTTTTCCCACCCCTCTTTTGATCTATCTAAAATTCCTTTTACATATCCATCTTAAAAAATATATGTGCACCAATGTCAAACTAAAAGATGTCCATCATGACTAAAATCCCATTATTCAATTTTGAACCCAAATATCGAAATTTGTATGATCCCTTAAATTTTATTGGCACTTGTAAATATATTGGAGGAATTTTTAAAAATTATAAAAAATATATAGTACGTAGTATTTGGGTTTGTGCATGCAAAAATAAGGCAATTCACCATGTGTTGATAATCATGGTCAACTATAATACACATAGTATTGTCACTCCTTTTGTTACATTTGCATTCCCGTCTTTTTTTGAGTGTTGAATTTGCCATTCCATTATATCAAAATACACTTTAACATGGAAAAAAATGGCTCCCTTTCCAAACAACAATGGAATGGAATCTAGCAAAATTTTACAAATGCAAATGCACATTTTAATGGAATAATTTCAAATTGTTGGGTGAACACAAAAGTTTAAAAATATGCATGTGCTTGTGTGGACAAAAAAGAAAGGGGAATAAATCCAAATTTTTTTAGTAACACATTCCTAAGCAAAAAACCTAAAAATAGATGTTTATTGTGTAACATGTGCTTGCCATGAGCATTCAAGACAAACTAACGTGGACATATAACCTTAACCATTTCCAAAAAATATGTAGGCACATGTTTGGGTCAAATCATTTTGAGTTCCTTCTTTTGAATTATCACAATATTTTATGTGGTTTCCTTTAAACATCAACTCCTTATCACACATCATGCTTGGATGTAATAATTGAGGTTTCCAATATTTGGTTTAATCGCATATGGAAAATTCTTTCACCAGTAGAAATCTTCAAATATATGGCTGAGTTTATGACTAATATTCTAATCATAAAGGACAAAAATGACTAATGGCCCTCAAGTCATTGCGGATGAATCGTTTAAAAAAAAGTCATTTATGACATATGTGAAATCATTAATGATAGTTTTGTGATAGTTTAATTATTTATTATTATTACAAATTGGACCAAAAAACTTGGGAAACATATATATATATAGAGGATGTAATTTGATTTCAATTATTTTTAATCTCATTATTTTTCATCCTATCAATTGTTGAGACATGTCATTTGTGAAGTTTGATCCTTGGACCCCATTACCACTAAGCCTCCCCACTTTATAGTGTAAATAATCCAATTTTTATTCTATTTAAACCATACTTCATTTAAACATTACACAAAACTTCAAATATAATGAATCGTAACTTATTGATAATTTGACCAAATGAAAAAAATGGAAACTTATTCATAAATTTCCTTCAATATTGTATACAACTATATAATTTTTTAATTTTTAAATGTAAATTTAGTTCAAAGGACAAATATTTAAATTTTGTTATTGAATAACACTTCAATGACCATACTTTGAAAAAATAAAATTCAAACACATGATTTGTAAAAGAAAAAACCTTTATGGCTAACACATGAATAAATAAAATAAAACTTTCATTTCTTAAACCTTCATTTGGTTTAAGAATTTATATTAATTTTTTCCCCTAATATATCATAATTTAACTAATAAATTTTAATTTACACATATGAATCCATATAATTTATCCATGTAAAATACTTATCAATGGATCATAATCAATTATATCTACATACATTAATTCTTTAATATTAGCCATATTAAATATGAGGTATAATTCAATTTAAATAATTAAAGTAAAATTGAATAATATAAATAAAATAAAATATTAACTACTTTTCTGAAATTATAAAATTTATTAAATCTTACACATAAAAAATAAATATATTTATTTTTAAATATATATTATAAATTTTCATTTAAATATATGATAAAAGTTTAATTTATAAATAAATTATATATTTCTCACATCCTATACTTTTATTTTATTTTGAATTTGAGATATAATTTTAAAAAAAATCATACTTTTACTATTATTATTTTTTCAATGTATAATATTTAATTTAATCACATTGAATATTTTAAATGGATTATATATCAAGTATTTTTTATAATGTAATAATTAAAAATATATTACCTATATGTGTAATATTAATCAAAATAAGTTCCTTACATGTTATAGTTGATAATGTCCATTTGTATTCATATTAAATTACTAATATTCATTTTTTGAATCATTGTAAAATAATTGTATGACCACCTAAGGTACCAAATCATGTAAGGTTAATGATTAATAACTATACAAGGTGGCATGTTGTCCATGTAATAGTAATTACTTAATCATATATAAGTCATTTTATAAGTATCCAAAGTTTAGAACATAAGTGGGACCCATTTTCCAACGACACATGATATTATTTAACTAATTAAATATAAAAAATGCCATGACATCATGACAATGTTTTCCACATCATTTGAAGTAGTTGAAATTCAATCATAAACTAAATCTATGTTATTCAATAGTTGAAAAATGGTAGTTAGATAATCCATGTTGATGTCTTATTGTTTAGCACGCACTTGAAAACCATAACAAATGAAATATGGTTAATGAAAAATGGATGAAGTATGTTTATTTTGTAAGTTTTCATCCATTAGTCATATAAATGATTAATATATTATTCATACTTATTTCATGTAAATAATGAAATTATAATATATGACTGTGGTCATTGATAGAGTCATTTAGGACAACTAGTCATTGTTTCCTTGGTTGCAAATGACATAATTTCTATTAATGTTTTGCACTTTTTTCAACATCATGCATGTGTTGACACACGTACCTACTCCATTAACGCCCCAATTCCAATCCCATTGCCTTGGAAGTTTTAACAAAAAGAAAGGTTTCAAGTAAATTTATTACAATTTCAAGGAAAGAAAGGATCTCTTTATGCAATGCCACATCAACAACATACCTTCCCTTTGAGTTATCATAAACACATGTTTCATTTCCCATCACCCAACAACTGAATTCCAAAAAATACAAAACATAGATTTTTCAAGTGTTCTAAATTTGTAACGAAGAAAACCACCAAATCAATTTAAAAACTCTTTGGAGATTATCATTACTTCCATATGTGCCTTTACTTTAAAATATTTAAGTATCTATTCTTGCATTATGTTATAATCTCCATGCACAACCAAACATTTTCAAAAAAATTGATATGTGCAATCACAAAAACTTGCCATGAACATTCATTTCAATAACATTCTACACACAAAAGAAAAATTATTAGAAAGATTTTTGCTTAATTGCATAATCATCATTGTCATTAGGAACCCTGTTCCTAATCATTGTTCATTTTTTGATCTCCTCTTATCCTATTCCACATTCCCTTATGGTCTATTTGCAAAGCCTTTCCATCACCTTCATCAAAACAACCTATCTTTCACCACAACTTTATTTCCAAAAACAACAAAAACACTTATATCACACCCAAATTCCACAACAAATCAATTGTTTACAACTTCTTTTTGTCATATTAATAAATCCTTTGATGCAACCTTAACTAAGCTTGTCAAGAAGTTAGAAATATATGCAACTTCTTTTTTTCACCTTACAATATAATGTTAACCCATATAACTAAAACCTAAACCCTTGTGCATCCAAGCACCACCAACAAGACATAAAACTCCAATGTTGAAAGTGGATGTGACCCTTAATTGTACACAAATCATAATTCCACCATGGAAAAGCCTTAATTTAGGGTTGTTTGAAAAACATAGTAATGCATAGGAACCAATATCATTAGAAGTGTGTGGAAGGAACATTGCGATGGTTTAATAAATAATTGCATTGTTAATGAATGCCTGTAGTGAGTAGCATGAAGAAGTAATGGGGTCTTTCCCAAGGAAGGTTACTTTCAATTTTTTCCAAATGACATGCATAAAAATATAAGATTGCAATTTAATGAAAGCAATTTGAAAATAAAATTTATTATTCATTTCAATGTAAATAGGGTGTCAAGAATTGGATTATAAGAATATATTTAAAATATATTTAAAAATTACGAATTTTAATAAGATATTTCCTTAATCATTCCCAAAACCTCATCCATTCAATGTTGGGTGGAATGCATAGTGGAATGAGAACACGTTTTGAATGAATATTCTATTTCTTCATAACACACAAATTTTTTATTTTATTTTATGTGTTTCATAAAATATACAAAAAATAATTTCCATAAAATCTTTTCTACATAAGTGCACATATGTGAATGTTTTGGGTTTTGAAAGTTGTAAGACTCAAGACCAAAGCTCACATTTATCATTAATTATTTTATAACTTACAATAAGAGCTTCAAGGTTTTTTCAACCTTTTGTTTTGATTTAAAGAATCCTTTCAATCCTTTTAAATTAGAATGCTTATAATAATATTGTCTTAAAATTGTTCATTGTTTAAAGCTTGTTTTCGTACAACTTAATCCAAAAGTTTGGATTTGAAAATGACCCCCACCCCCAAATGCATCACTAATAAAGTCTAAGAATAATCTTCCGCTTTAACAAAATATTGGTGCAAATGCCATGTTAATTTTACCCCATTGCTTTGTATACAAAAAAGATATGGTCCAAAAAAGGTGATGGCAATGTTTTTTTGGGTGTTGATAATATATAATTCAAGTTGAGGCTAACCTTTTATGTGTGCAAAAGTTTGCACTTTTCAAAAATTATTTTGTTTTATGTGTGTGTATTGGCAGATTTGTGTAAGTGTCATTATGTTTATGCATTTAGTGTATTATGATGGAACCTAAGGTTGAGAAATCCAAGAATAGGCTGAGATGTGTTAACACCTCAAATTGAACTTGAGGTCAATACAAGTACACAAACTAAACAAAGAATGTCATTGATGTAATTTGAACCAAAATGGAACTTGGGACCCCAAATTCATCACAACCTAGGTTTGGAGGAGGCACTACCTTGCTCATTACAATATACTTTGCAACTCCCTAAGTAAACTACCTCCACTAATAATAAATTCTCAATTTTTCTTTGGACACATTTTTAATCCCAAAACTTGAAACGACAAGTAGCCAAAGGAAACACAACCAAATAGGACATACAACCCCATTTTATTATAGCCCTTATATGGAGTTTTTCAATAACTTATTAAGATCTTAATTTGGACATACTTTTCCCCTACAAATCTGACATTAAATGTGTATCACATTTATGAACATTGGGGACACTTTTGTTAAATTCTTTAGACCTTTTGATAAGGTAGGAAACAACTATGAGATATGATCCCATCTTGACATACCCTTGCAAGACATTTTCAATGATCTAAATATCATTTAATTCAAATCACAAGCATTCATCTTTAAACATTACTTTGAATACAGAAGATTTTTGAAAAGTCCAACTTCCTAGAAAGTGAATTCATATTGGTAATTTTGGGAGCATTTCCCTTGGACTTTCATATCCTTTCCTTTCATTCGGGTGAGAGTATTACTTTGAAAACCTTTTGGCAAGTCTCAAATTTACATTTGGCCTACCCCTTTGCCTCATCCCCAAGTTTGATCCTAAGTTGAAGCTACGATTAAGGTCACAACACTTTGATTTGACTTCATCTTGAAAGTTGATGGTCAATCCAAGTTAGGTTTGTGACCCATTATGGGGCCAACATGTGGGTTGAATTCAAAAGTTCCCTATCATGTGCTACATAAATCAAGTTAATTGATGACAAATTGTTTTATAATATTTTGAAGTTATGTAAATCTTGTTAATAATTTGTATTGAAATGGTAAAACACATTTCTTGTGATGTGAACTTATTGAACTTTATTAAACAAAAATGAAGCGAGAAAAGAAGATGACATTGAAGATGAAATGATAATTGACCCTAAACAATTAAATTATATATTCATTAAAATATTTACTTCAACAAAACCCTATAGATATTGAATTTAATTTGCATGATAGATTATGTACAATCATTTTAGCTTGATATATTTTGGAACAATTTTATAGAGGTTTTTATTGTTAATTCATGTTGTTTCAAAATGAAATACTTCCAATATCAAAAATAATACTTAATGAAAATTATGTTTCTTATGACCATAATTGCACCATAGATAAGTTTATTGTCTTTATTGAATATTTCAAATGTATTTAATTATTTTATATTGCAATTTTTTAAAAAATCATTAAAAAAAATAAAAAATAAAAAATATAAGTCTTGATTTTCATGCCATGTTACATATATACATTTTTTGGTCAAAAAATCATTCCATTTCAATATTTTATCCTTCTATTTGTTCATAAACTTTGAATTAATTAAAAAAATAAAAAAAATGTTAATTTAACATAAGTACGTACAAACATAATTTTTTTTTCAATTCTTTGATCCCAAAAACTTGGTGAAATATTCCATAAAATTAACAAAATTAGTGAATTTACATTTAAAAAAACCTCCAAACAATTCCCAATTTTTTGTCAATAAACATTGTTGAAAAAAAATCATTGTTTACCAATGAAATTTTAGTGTAACTTTGTTTTATGTCTCAACTGACATGATCTTATAACACCTTTGAAGAAATAAATGTTGTATTTTTTGTTCCCAAGTAAGGAACAATGTTAAAATAGTTTGATCCATTTCCAATTGTATCAGATTCAACTTCTTTATTATGTATGACATGTTGAGAACACAAAAATTATTGACGCACCCCCAAGCTCCTTAATGGACTCAATTGTGAATCCAAAGGTGAAGACAACGGAAGAAGGAAGTTGGGGCGTGCTCCCTGGATTGTTGCACTTGGGGGGTATAGGGGCATGTTAGAGTTTCAGGATCGGGACTAGGAAGATTGACAAGCAAATCAATTACTCACATGGACCTCCACAAACCAAACAACAAGTTGGTTAGTGCATAGCTGGAACACTTTTGGTGCACGAACAAGCCATAGGCAAACACGGATTCACAAGATTCACCACAGCCTAGACTTTGGGGAAGCCACCAACTTCCCCCTTATAGTATACTTTGTGCTTGGCCATGGGACTAGCACCCAAATGTCATTTTGTCTTGGGGCTTTTAAGTGATTCTCAAAGTTGGGACTCCCGTGACTTTGGGGGCCCATAATTTTGTGTGAAAATCTTCGATTGAAGTGAGTTCTAAAGAAAAGTTGTATCCCTTGTTGAGAGCTTTCCAACGATATGTGGCATGCCACTTGCATGCAAGGAAATCATAACGATTCCCGACTTTTAATGGTCGGGAGTCAAATTGTCAATTTGACTTCAGACCCTTTTTTTGGCTATAACCTGTGTTTTAAGTGTCCAAATGGGTCATGCGAACGCATTTAAGACATTTACATTCCAAAAGCTTTCCAATGATATAAGGAAATCTTCAATCAAATGGGTTTGACCCTTGTAATTGCTCTTTGAAGATTCGAAAGTCCATCGATATCCAACCCCAAAATGGGAATTCACTTGGGAATGTGGGGTTCATTCGCTCACATTCTCCCACATTCTTGGGAACATGAAATGTGCCTCCCATGCTTCACTCTTGGCCCGCACCTTTGTAAGCCTTTGCTTTGGTCATGAGCCCAAGGCTAAGGTTGTGACAATTATCATGACTAAGGAATTCCCAATGTGCATAAGAATGAAGACACATTCTAACAAATACACATTTCAACATAAATCCATTAACCATTGAACATGATAATTTAAAGCAAGGACACACAATATGTGTTTTAAGAAAAAAAAAACTCAAACATAGTTTATTCAAAACATGAAAAGGTTGAAAATATGAAATAAAAAGAAAATATATGAATCCCGCAAAAAGTGCCTTATTAAATGGACTAAAGTATGGTGCACAATAACCCAAAAAAAAACATTTTGCTAATCATAACATCATTTGGACCCTTCTTTCTATACTTAAGATTATTTGTTCAAAATTTGAAAAATCAAAGATGGGGCCACTGAAGTTTGAACCCCAATTGTTCAAAATGTGAAAAATAAAAAATGGGGCCATTGAAGTTTGAAACCCTTTTGTTGGGAAAAAAAATTATTTTGGCAAAAATTGTTGAATGTTTGTTATGGGTATAATAATGTTTATTATGATAGTTCAAAATAAAATCAAATAAACATAAGAAAGCGAAAAAATTACAACAATATTAAAAATAACAAAAAATGTTATTAGGTGAGAATGAAAGTAGGAAAATGCTAGGAAAAATGGAGTTTTTTGTGTGTAGGGTAAAGCCTAAGACCTCAGCTTCACCATATGTGGGCCCACATGAGGGGTCAAGGGCTTTACTGATCGTAAAGACATATGATGATAATTTTTTTCCCCTGTGATACTCGATAGATACTTGATGGGTATCAAGAGAGAAAAAGAAAATAAATTGTGCTTCATTTTGAAAAATGGAACATTAATTGTAACAAACAATTTTTGTTTCAAAATGCCTTACAAAGAGTGGAAGAAAAAATAGACTCTAGAAGGAGCTCACCAATTTCCCTAGAAAAATGAGCGTAGGTCTTTACAAATGCTACAAGACAAAATAATTATTCACACAAAAAATGTCTAAAGATTATTTAAAAATTCAAAAAGAGAAAAAAAAACCAACACAATGATGTTGGTATCCCACAATCAAGTACTTTCCCACCACAAATAAGAAATTTGAATAACATCTTGCTTGAATAATTTCAATAAGAACTCTACTTTTTAGTTTGATTATTGTTGTGTTTGTGGCAAAAAAGGATTTGTATATGAATCAATAATATGTGAGATCTCAAATCTACATCTAAATTTGAATAATATGATTTAGCTCTACTCAAACTAAATCTCAAATGTCACTTCCAAAATGACATCAACCTCATCCCCAAAGAGTTAACAAAAGATACGACCCCCAAATTTGGACAAACTTTTACTTACGAAAATTGACATTTCAATCACTAAATGGTGAATTTTGCATATGTAAGACTTATTATATTTCTTTGAAAAATAATAAAATATCAAAACTAGCATTGGCCAATAATTTACAAATTGGCGTCATACTCATAGTGTTAGCTTTGGTAAAAGAAGGCTTTCAATAACACATTACCATTTTCGAACCATATTGTTTAAGATATAATAACAAATACATGAGATGCCAATACACACATAAAAGAAAATCTAATAAGTTTTACACAAGATTCTCATTCTAAACCTCTTATCATTATATAATCAATAAGTGTCTGAGGAGACATCTGATATAATTAGAGCTGTATAATCAATAGAGAAACCCAATCAATAGAGAAATCTGTAAGGTCCACGTGTCTTCACCCTGTGTCTGGGCCTCCTTTCACCACCAAACCCCTCTTTCAGTGTTATCTGCAAAGTAATGAAATTTTATTAAATCTGGGTACGAAACGCTGAGACTAAGCATTTAATGCACAAGGTTTCAGAGTACCTATAGGACCTAGGTATACACGTACAAGCAGTGAAAATATATGTAACAGCAGTGGAGGCGCTCAGGAAAAAGGAAAGACAGGATGAAACTCAGGTTACCAATAAAGTTGACGGTTTTCTGAATTTCATCCCCCCTTGAATGTTAGTGTACTTTTTCCGCAGGTTGTGTTTGAATTTCACCCAGTTTATGACCGAACTCAGGGTTCTCGCGTTGTCTTTTCCATACTTTACAATAACTCGAATATGTGATATGGTGTTCATTTTGTTGGAAGTTCACCCTCCCTATGAAACTAGTTCAACAATTTTATTTTCAGTTTGAAGTATATATCGATTTGGTGGAACTGTCACCAAAGACGCCATGTGAACATCAATCAGGGTCTATGCGTTTGTACTGTCACAGCTAAGTTGGTAATGATTCAATTTTGCAAATGTAGTTTTTTTCGCTACCTATTCCAAAGCTCCTAGTTCAAATTACATGTAGTGCAAAAGCCCTTGGGTGTTCACATGATTTGAAAGTAAATAAAAAATTCAAGACATTCTTTGTGGTAATCACAGTGAAATGTTATAGGTAAGACTCTAGAGAAAACGTACTAGTATTATTTACTGATTATTTTCGGTGCAATGTCTGCCTAAGTAATATTGTAGATAACTGATGCAAAAGTGATGAGGTTTGGCCTTGTACGTACCACAATGAATGAGATTCCACGAACAAGAAAAGAATGTGTAGGGTAAGGAATGGGATGGGGCCACTCTGGGAATGTAGATCTGTTGTGAGCTGAGTGTGAGACTTGAATTCCCAGAACCACCCCATTTGAGGTCCTTACTCAGCATAAAGAATCCTTAGAATTTCGATTGTAAAGCCAACAGAGAGGATAGGAGCACCTTATGCATAAGGTCCCTCATTTTTCAGGAACCTTATTTGTAAGGTGCAATCCTCTATCAAGGCAGAAATTTTACTGAGGGTAAGGTGCCCTCCACATACA
>Ga0116231_10000791_pt1 | contig 59659 bp, 44 predicted proteins | sample S1TSphgellanicum_2_FD_89695 | JGI IMG/M metagenome (GOLD analysis project Ga0116231, IMG submission 89695) | Host-associated microbial communities from peat moss isolated from Minnesota, USA - S1T2_Fd - Sphagnum magellanicum MG | ecosystem: Host-associated > Plants > Peat moss > Unclassified...
AAACTTTTTTTTTTTTTTCTTTTCCCCCTTCAATGGCTTGTTTTTCCCAGGAAGGGTATGTGGTGATGGGCTTTTTTTTCCCCCCCCCCCCCAAGTCTGATGATGCCTCCTGATGGATGAGTAGGATCTGAATTTTTGTTGGCAATATGTGTGGTTTTGCAGAGTGAAGGTTCTTGAATCCACAAGCAACAGACGGTGAGTGATTGTTGCATTAGGATCTCATGACAAACACTTATGTAAGTCTGGTGTGCATCTCTCCTTTTGGGACACTTTGTGTCAGGAAGTTGTGAATGTATATTTGGATACAAGAAGTGGTTCCTAATTTGATTTATTACTTAAGATTTTGTCTATGTGAGATGGTATCCAGATGTTGGGCACAAAGGAATTTTAGTCATAGTTGAGAACCCTTTTATTGGTAGGGGACTTCAGCTTAGGTCTACTTCCTTTTAGTCATCTAACCAGAGCTTCTTAAGTGTTGAATACTTTGTTGGTGGCTGCATGATAGAATGCATCTTGCCATAGCTCATTCATAACAGGGGCACGAGGGTTTTGGGTTACTGCTCAGACATTGGACTTCCTTTGCTTATTCGCCTATTCTGGTTTCACAATCACTGCACAAATCTTGGCCTGTTTGCAGACTATTCAATGCATTGATGTTTTTGCTGCTGCTGCTGGTGTGACTTGCAGCTGATGAAGCTGCTTTGTATCCAAAAGAGCTGATTTTTGGGATCATGCAGAAGTCGTAACTTAAGCAAATCAATCGGAGTGCTGAAATTCATCCTCCTCTCCAATTGATGGCCTCCGCCCAGGAAGAGAGCATCACCAAGTAACTTACTGTTTCAAAGGAATCTGCATGCCCCCCACCTTATGGCATACTCATTATTTCACTGCTCACTAGTGTGGCCTGTGCCGTTTTGGCCCAAGTGTGAACTTGTTGTAATGTAGGGTGGACACAGCATATGACATTATTTTGCAAGCAAGGTACACTCATCTCACTTTTTTTTCAGAATCAAATATGGAAGGAAAGCATTTACTTGAATTGAATATTAGACTTGCAAGTGTGAACCCATTACAAAATAACATGAACTCAACCTATCAACATTGTCCCACATCCTAAGTGCAGATCTCACAACATAAATTCCATTAAATTTGATCGTCAAGATCTTTCCAACAACACCAAAAGGCACATCACATTTCCTTCTACTTGATTTGAATGGCAGGCATTCAAGTGTCACCATGTCCTCAACTGATTTTTGCTTCCAACACCTGGTTTTTTGGAATTTATTTGAATTTTCATTGGCAGAAATCACTTTAAAATCAATATGTCCCACATTCTGAATCCAAAACTTACCAGATAAATTCCATTAAATCTTGCTCATCAAAATCTTTCCAACAACACCAAAGGCACATTCCAATTCCTCCAAAATTTTCAGCTACAATTTAATTTAATTTTCGATGAAGAAAACATTCAAGAACTTTGGCACCTCAAGTCCAAACATCATGGAACCAAAGCCCATGTGCCCCTCCTCCTCAAGAACTTTCCAAAGAGACCAAGAACGTGATTTGAAGCATCCTGGTTTGGTGAATCTCATAAGTACAAACAAAACAAAACAAACAAACAACCTTCCTTCATAGATATATATGCCATAGTAGATCACGGTATTTTTAAAATTATTTTCAAATTTTTAAAAACGAATTATTTTGAAAAAAGATAATCATTTTTTTTTTGAGAATGTGGAAAACTAAAAACCTTAAACCCTAAGCTACTTTACTAAGTGCATCCCCACTGGTGCTCAATATGTGACCCTTCACATTAAAATCAGATGAAGAAAAATCAGCATATGCCAATTTGGCTCAGGAAAGGAAAATGGTTTTTCTCTTGCATATTTGCTCAATTTGCTGAGGCAGGGCAAATGCGCATCAAAGTTGTGCACTTGTTAGAGAATAGTGTAATAAATATGATATGACTCCTCCACCCTATTTTTGATTGGCCAATCATAATGATTGGTGCAAGTGGTTTGTTATTAGTTGTTCCCACCTATTTGCAACCCCCATTTCAATTTTATGGGTGGGGTTGTAATAAAGTAAATAATTGAACTTGGAGGTCAAAAATATTTTTGCAAGGTCAGATATGGAGCACTAGTGGAAATTAACCATTTTTTTTATTAGCAAAAAATCGCCAACAAACAAAGGGAAAAAATGGCTTGCGAAATCTATCAAAGGAAGGGGAAAAAATGATTTAAAAAATTTGCCATGTATTGATCACCAAACAAAACTCGATCATTGAACTATGTCTAAACCCTAAAATTACATCGCTTACTATAATCAACTACAATGTAGATATTGTCACCACCTTGCACCATTCGATCTAGGTTGATCACCCTATTACTTCTTGAACATCAGTGACATCGTGAAATTTGACAATTGTTATTTGCCACTACCATGATCATCACCACTTTTAACCATTGCTTAACCATCACCACTTCTAGTAATGAATGTTGGAAATTGAAGTTGGCTACTGCAACAAAGGATATGTTTATGAAGCGTAGTGGTGGTTTATATTGTTACCTTATAAGTTGTAATGGTGGGAGCGCATTTGTCACAACTCAAAAATCGTTGTCAAATACATGTATGAATTATTTTGCCTACAGTATGCACCTTTCATTTGTATGTTGTTTGGTTGTAACTTGTTTTAGTGTTTTGCTATTTGTTGTGTTACGTGCAAATAGTAACTCAACTACAACAATAATTTGTTCTTTCAAGCTTTTGTTATGCATCGATCTTAATTTGTTGTTTGAAGTTTTTGTTGTGCATTGAGTTTGGACTTTGGATTTTGTTGTGTAATGGTGCCAATTAAGAAGTGCAAAATTATGGATGTTGTGTTGCCTTTTTTTTTCAAATTCAGCCGAAATGCTGATGATATGTCTCCTCTTGTCATCTTGCCTAGACCCATGTTGTCTTTTGAGGTGAGTTTGAGCGGAAGCCAAGTGGAATCAAACTCTAATTTCCAACATAACAATCTCATAGTGTAGTAGTTGGTGTGCCCGGGTGGATTGTTGACACTCATTCCTCTTGCACCCGAGCTTTCTAAAATTCACATTATCCCATACGAAATAAATGAGGCCTAACCGAAGAAGCAAAAAAGATGAGGTCACTACAATTGATAATCAATCTTGGGTTTCAATTCATTGTTATGTGGTCAAGGATTGGTGTCACTTGCCAATTCTTATTTCTCTAAAGCAAGTCATCGAAGGTGGCAATTTAGATAATTTCACTAAAGTCATTATGGGTGTTTTAATAAGATGGGGTGTTTCTAATGGAGATGTTGCTACAAAACTGATGTCATTTGGGGCTGAGGGTGTAAATGTTTTCCAAGGGGTACACAATGGAATGTTACCCACCAAATCCAAGATAAGTTTGCCCCCCACTTGGAAGGCATTCATTGCATGGCACATTGCACTAATTTAGCAGTGCAAATTTTATCTCAAATCCTTATTGTCAAATGCATATAGGACTTGCTTCAATCCTTTTATTCATTTCTTTCTCACAACTTGAAAAGGCACATTGAATTTTAAAGCTTGCAAATCTTATGAAAGCAAAGGGGAGAATTTTTTTGCAAAATGTCAAAACACGTTGGATCACCATCTTTAGTCTAACAAAACAAGTTATGTCTATGTATATGCCATTAATTGCAAAAATGGCAAAAGACAATGCATTTTTTATGGTTGCCAAGGTTAATTTTGAACTTTTTTGTGATGTGAATTTATTCATATCTCTTTCTTGTATGTTGGAAACAGTCCATGCACTAATCAAATTTGCACAGAAGTGAAACATTTTTGTGTGATTATGTTGTAACCATCAAAATTTGTTAAAAATAACTCTATTCTTATTATTCAGATCTTGCCACAAAATATGTCTTTGATGTTTTCAAAGAATTCCAAGATTTGGTTGCCTACAATCACAACAAAATGCATTTGAAATGCAAGGTGACATCATTTGGACCTCAATACCTCAGGTGTTGAATATGTATGCTTTGATTCAGTGGGCTTCACTTTCCAAGCTACTTGCTTAAATGCCCATGGTGAAAAGATTCAAGTGTCCCAATACATTCTTACTACGCTTGTGGATGCTGCAAAAGCAACTTGCTCATGTTTAAAAACTATGTTTAATTTCATATTTGAATGTTTTTCAATTCTATAATTTTGAATTGAATTTTTTTGCTGCTTAGCTATAGGTTGTTACTATTGTTGATTTGCCATTTGTTGTTAGTGTCCCTAAACCTTAAACTTGGGCTATTATCCATATCTTAAACCCTAAACAACTTGCGGCTTAGATTGTTTGGTAAGGTTTGTTGCTACAAGCAACAAGACCACAAATTACATATTTGCATATCCATATTTTTAACATTAAACAACTTGAGGCTTGGACTGTTTAGTAAGGTTGGTTGTTGTAAGTAGTAAGATCGTAAGTTGCATATCCATATCCTAAACCCCTTAGACTATTTAGTAAACATTATAAATATATTACAACTTTGTTGTTAATGTCTAAATTCTACATCTAAATTATTGTTGCATAACAACAAGTTGCAAGTTGCATGGTAATCCTAAATCTTAAACCCCAAGGACAATCTGGCAAGGCTTTTGGATATGGGTTCTAAAAAAGCTAAGTTCCACAATTTGTTACTATAAGTTGTAGGTTACATGTTTGTTGTACAATAGGTTGTTGCAATATTGGTGGAAACTTGCAGGTATTGAATATCAATTCACCATCAATAATAACTCAAAGTTGGTGACTAATCTTATCCATTGCCCATGCGCTCTACCTATGTGTCCAAGCTTATACGGGTGTTGATGGATGTTGTGATTATATGACAGCTATAATTGAATCATTCATTCTTGAGTTAACTACAAGATTTCCAACATCTCATCTCATGGATGTTATGGGGAGTTGTTATCCATAATATTGGTTACAAGGCGATGTGGAAAAGAATTTCAACTAACATCTAGAGTTGATTAAATCACATTGTGGTAGCGAGTGACACTTGGAACCTATTCGAATTTTTAGAGGCAAATGCATCCCTGGAAATATCAAAAATTTGTTTAACCATTCTATTTGTGAATGCTTTGGATATGTAATCTAACATATTCAAGATTACCATGAAGTCCAATGTTGTTGTAGAAATGGAGGTTCCATTTCATGTCAATCCTTTGATGTAACTTTGACAAACATTAAAGGCTTCCCACATCTTAAAACATTCATTCCTGGAATTTTTCAAATTGGCAGAAATTATAATGGTGCAAGTCATGGGGTCAATGGAAGATGAACGAACATTTTCCACCTTATCTTTCATGAAGTCAAAATTGAGGAACCGCCTCAATGAACACTTGCACATGATTGTTGGGATGCATTCCCAAACTTTTTTCACTTTGAACACCTTCCTATATGATGCATTCTTTAATGATTGGAAGGAGCAAAATCTTAGGTGAGGTTTGAATTATATTATAATGGAAATGGTTTAGGGTTGTCTCAATGATGACAACTTTTGGCCAACGTTGGGTGGTTTTTTGCTCAGTAATTTATAACATTAGGTTTGAGTCTGAAGTTGAAGAGGTTGCTACCTTATAGTGGTGCCCCATTGAAGGTCCATTTGTTTAAGTCTTATTGAATCTATTTGATTATGTGTTTTTGAGTTTGTGTCTAAGTTTATTTGAAGAGTTGGTAGGTCTTTCTTTGAGTCTATGTCTAAGTTTGTTTGTCAAAGTTTAAGAAACTTTGAAAGTTTGTGTTTGAGCAATGAGTCTATGTCTATATGAGATTCTAAATATTCTTGAATTGGTTTGTTTCTCTTTGAATATATCTATATTTAAGTTTGTTTGAAAATTTGGTACGTTTTTCTTTGAGTTTGTGTTTGAGTGTATTTGAAAAGTTGGTTTGTCTCTTTTTGAATCTATGTTTGAATTTGTTTGAAGAGTTGGTCTATTTTTCTTTGAATTTATGTTTGAGTTTGCTTGAAAATTTTATTTATCTCTCTTGGAGTATGTGTCTAAGTTTGTTTGTCAAAGTTTTAAAAACTTTGAAAGTCTATATCTAAGCAGTGGGTTTATGTTTGTTTGAATCTTCCTAAATTGGTTTGTCTCTCTTTGAGTCTATGTGTGTTTGTGTTTGTGTGTCAATACTCATATGTACATTGTAATTTGTATGTCCATTGTGTTTGAGCTTATATGTCATATGTATGTCCAATGTCCATTGTGTATGTTTGCATAGTTATTAATCACTAATGTGTCATAATTCTTAAGTTTTAACTCTTTGTTGTGAATAATCACCCAATGATGAAAAAGGCATGTTTTATGCACGTCTAAAAGATTTTAGCACATAAATAACTCCATACTATATAGTGCATCGCCATAAAGCTATGTAGGATATAGGTTCCATAACCATTCTTTAGATTTTGTTTTGTACATTTCACTAGTTTTTGCTAGTGTAAATTTCCATTTTTCACCAACTTGTAATGAAATTTTTTTATTGCACATTTCAACATTTTTATTTATTAAAATTTTGTTTAGCCAGAATTTCCACAATACAATGTTTGCAATATCGCCAATTGTGCACCAATTTGTATTTTTAAAAACCACTTGCTTGAAAAGAAAAGGCTACTAAGGATGTTCTTAAAGGTAGGACATGCTTGTGAAAGTTCATATTCTTATTTGATTTATTAGTGTAGGGTCTTTCAAGATTACACCAAAGTGGATGTGTTGGATGAAACAAGTTACATGGATTAGTACACAACACACACATTCTTTGGCAAATATGTGGCATTCAAAAAAAAATTCACTATTTTTTTATGTTCACAACAAAAATTTGCAATAATAGGTGCGTGTGCGTCCCTATGCTTCTTGGTTGCTCTCTCTCATAGATGAATGTCCTAAAACAATTGGATGTGTACTACCTACTTATATTAAGTTTCCAACCATTTAGAAAGGTCATTGTTTTGGAGTTACAATACATCCTTACTTGCTTGGATTAGTCTTATAAAAATAATTAGCCAACTATGGTCTATACCTAGAACCACTAGCTCCCCCCCCGCTCAATTTGCAATTTTTTGATTATGCAAAATGAGTTAAACTTTTGTTGGAAAAACACATTTTTCATTTTAAAATTTTTTGATAATTAAATAAATCATAATAACAAAAATTCACCACAAAAACAATCAATGCCCAAAAACCAGATGATATTATCTATTATCTATAATGATATACCATACTTGTCATTAATATTCAGAATTAAATATTTATGGAAACGAAAATTGTGAAAATTTTAAAATAAAATATTTGGCATTTTAATCCCAAAAAATAGCAAAATTAATTGAATTTACACTAGAAAAACACACTTCTCCAAAATTGTCCCAATTTCTTTTTTCAAAAAAGAAAAAAAAATTGTTTTTAGTAGTAGAGTTTACTTTACATTTTACAACATATCAAATGTTGGATAATTGAGCCAGGGCTTTTGACAAGGGCGCCAATAAACAACCTCATGAGGACCAAGGTACCATGGGTTTGTAATGTAATGGAAAGGATCACTTTTTTTAGAATGTTGGATCTTCTTAAGTAAATTGTCCCTTTAAGAAAGAGTGGCATGTATGTTAGATGACAAGTGATTCATTGTTTAGCACCTATGAACCTGGGCCTTTATGCATCAAAAAAATATTGTGTTTTTAACATTCACATATTAAGATTTTCAAATGTAAAATGAATGTTAAACTTTAGTGGCTTTATCTTCTTTTGATGTATATCTCAAAAGAAAACATTGTCAAATGACATTGTTAATGCAATTATAATGAAATTACATGAATTGAAACAATATTGGTTTCTTGTTATAAATTGGTAATGTGTTTGATAATCTTAATGCAATATAATTAGTTCATGAAAATTTGGTTGGTATGATTCCTTTACATTCAATTTTAAAATGTTTGCCCATATGGTCAAGTTGAGATTCAACTTTTGTTGTGCTTTCATGGAATTGGAATTTTAATTTGAATATGTTCATAAAATCTACTAATCATTATTTTTAAACCATTGTTGTCATTTAGGATGTTAATATTGAAGTCCCTTAATATAATGATTGGACAATTGTTTGATGAACTTTGAATGAAAGCTTTGAAAGTTGTTGAGGAACATAAATTTTGAACATGAATAATCTCTATAAATGCATATGATATGACTTTTTTTGGTGTCTTTATATACAATGTAGTTGTTATGTATTCATGTTCATTACATTTTTTTGTGTTGTGAAAACATAAGAGGACGTGTGTAGCATATTACATCATAAAGCCATGATAATCATGAATTGTTATATAGGAATATTTTGATATAGCCATGAATTTGTGTTTTTTTTTTAATGTGTGTTGCATTTTCAAGTTTCTAAAAGAGAAGAAATGTGCTACATTTGTAGGTTATGATCACAATTGATGTCTTTGTAATGTTGTCGTGAAAAGTCTGTACTTATATGATTACATGGTAATGGTGTAGGTTTTTAAATTTAGAATAGAAGGTTTTCAAGGTGCAAATGTTTTTAATCTATTCATTTCTTCATGTATGTGAAGATCATTATGAAAACTTTCGTGTTGGAGTGCAGCTAATGGATATAATTAAATTTGAAACTCTAGAATTAACAATTGACCATTTGGAGATTGAAATTTTGAAGAGAAATTTTGATTTGGAAACCACCATATGATGAAATGATAGATATTAATAATGTTGTGCCTTAGAGATGATCTAACAAATAGATGTTTCCAATGTTTTACCTTTAAATTCAATAAAAACTTGATTCTAACCATCAAGTTAGAAAAGTTCAAAATTAATAGTTTAGTCTAGAATTAACTAAATACATGTTCTAATGTTCACTATCCCTAGTGTTGTAATGAATCATTTTTTTTATAGTTATAATTCCAATTCTTGAGTTTTGAAATTTTATCCATATTGTGGTTTTGCCATTACATGATGTTAATGTTTTAAATATACCATCAGTTCCATTTAAAAGGCCATTAGATGTTGTGTAATTTCTAGCACATTGTTTAATCAATATATCTTGTTTAATATGAATGATAGAATGCAAACCTACAATTTTACTTGGATCATTTAGAAGTTTAAATGTTGTTGGACATGAATGGTGATGAATGTCTTTAGCTTCAAAATTGAATGTTGGGCCTAATGTTTTGGTAAACACAATTTTATTATGTCTTTTTACCAATACATTTGTATAAAATAGTGTGGTACATGGTTAAGGTGTTTGGTGGTTGTCAATAACAATGCCTTATGAAGTTTAAATACATAACTTATTTCATTTCTTTACAAATTGCTTATTAGTTTGTTGCATAATTATTTTTAAATGGTAATATTGAACATTAATTTTTCAAAGGTTTGGTGCCAATGGATTGATATTATCAATAAGGTTTTGAAAAATCCAACAATCTTTGACATGAGAAGCATGCTAAGAATTTCATGTTATGATGACATCAAAACCACCAAAATTTTGATTTTGGATATATTTCATTAACTTTAAGTCTAGTTATCTATAACGTTGAACATATCAGCACCAATAAGAGATATTTCATTTATAACAAGGTGTATTTATTCATATCAACATGGGAGTTTATTTTTAAAATCTGATTATAAGTTTGAAACAATCAATGATAATGCTTATTAGATTGGTATGTTCAAAGTTAAATGTCTTGTTCACCCATCAATACTAAATGCAACTTTACAAATAGATGCCATAAGTAAAACTTTCATTTGTATTAAATCAAATGACATGTATTTATAATATAGTTGCAATAATCTTTGAATTATAAGCTTTAAAGTGATTTTTTAATCCATAAATTAATGGAACCAATTAAAAGAAATGTATAGGAATACACATAACATTTTCAAACATCAATCTTTATTCTTCATTTAATTACCTTATTGAATTTTCATGTTTTAGTTCATCCATCATCATGGAATATGATGATGTTGTAAAATTATCATCTTCCAAGCTTTTTATTTTTTGATTTATTGCATTGTTTGATTGAATTACAAAGTCATTCTTTAAATCATATATATATAATTTTTTGTAATGGGGATTTTTAAATGCATATTATTTATGGCATAATTAATGTCATCATCCATATTCTATATGGATGTGAGAAAATTAGATTTAAAATTGACTAAATCAAATTCTTCATTCATGGCATTTTATAATTGAAAATGGATTTTTTTTAACTTGACAATATGCATCATGTCATAAAACATTTGTTCCAATTTGTGAATATTCTAAATTTCTAAATGGTGAATATAAAAGAAGTCATCTTCTTGATTAATTTTCAATATCTTTGCATTTATTATAATTCACAAATCTTATAACTTTTGTTTGGCATCATTTTGATCATATATATATAATATTTTAATATGAAATTAATTTTGCTATTGACAAATATTCATATTTATAATCTCAATTTAAGTATTTGTTTATAATTGTTGGACACATTATTGAAGATGGATTGTGGTTTTAATCTAAAAGCACGATCTTGATATTGATAAGTGTTAATATGAAAGGTTTGTAGTAGATGTTGATGATGCCATATCTAGTGAAGTTCAATGCTTGCAAGAAACATGCTAACCATTATACATTAATGCCAATTCATCAACATGAAACAACCACACTCATGGTGCATGTTGTTTTGAATAAGTTTGTTGATGAACTACTAGCGTTACTTTGCAAGCATTTATTGCCATTGGATAGTTGTTTGCCACTAACAACATACGTAGCTAAAATGCAAACTAGGAAGGCATGCTTCAACTACAAAAACAATCATGTGTGTGTCAATGGGTTTGTGTTGTTCCAAAAACAAAATAGGATGTTAAAGATCTATCCAAAGTGGGTAAATTCATTATATAAGGAGTCAATGTACAACCAAGGCCAAAGTTTTTTTTTTTCAAAGGACTCATGTGGCTTCTAATACCAAATAATTTTTCCAAATTAAATGAAAAAATCTATTATATAATGTGTTTATCAATGTGAATTTCTTTTATGGCAGTAATTTGGCATGTTGTGTTCCAATGTTTAAGGACATGATGTTATGGTAACATATGACATGTATTTAGTTATTTTTTAGTTTATATATGATATCAAAATTTGCATTAAAGGTCACAATTTGACAATTATCCATGCAACTTTCAGAACCAGATATTAACAAAATATCCAAAAAAACCTAATAACACCTCCAGGGTCCAATTGTCATGAAAATGCAACAACACCCTTTTTTATACAATTAAAAAACATTATTTGTAGAAGTTTTTAAAATAAATACTTTTATGGTCTAAAAGTACGATAAAAATATATCAATGTTACCCAATTTAAATAACATAATTTCATTTTTTTTCAATACCAACTTTCATAATCATCATTTCCATGCCTTTTGAGAATGAATGGTTTAGTTGCACATATAATTAAGGTCGTTTTAAGTTCAAAGCACCTAGTCAACACTATGTACTCAAATTTTTATATTGTTTTCAAATGAGCAAATGAAACATTTTAGAATTAGACAAGAATCATTGAGATGTAAATTTTCTAATAGTTCAACAATTCCATTAAACCAAACAACATTTTAATGCTTAAAATTCATGTAATCTTCTTTCAAAGTTATTGGGGGTGCCAAATTGAGAAGTGTCAACATGGTCCTTGGTACATTATATCATGAATGTACCCAAGTGTGAATCCTTTCATTTTAAGGCATATGATAACTCTCATGTGCTGATTAAAGTAGTGCGACATTTTCCACTTGCACATTAGTTGTTGCACTTGTATTCAGCTTCATAAACTATGAAATTCATAACTTGGCTAGCCAAAAACATGAACACAAACGTGAAAGTTGGCCATGTTCCTAATAACATAGTTCGGCACCACATTGATATAACTTAGCTAGAATTTGATGTTGGTGGGCCAATAAATGTAAAGTTGAAGTTTGTTGTGGATTGAGTCAATCCGTTTCAAGAAAAAAATAATGTATCACCAACTCGGTTCGTGTCATTTTTGAACTACAACCTTTCCCTATGGTTGGTATTATGAAATGAAGGATTTAATGGAATCAAAAGGACTAAATAAGTAGTTGGCTGGGCAAACATTTATAAAACATTAATGACAACATATATTACTTATGTTTTGAATTTTAATATTAACATCATTTTTTTTCTAGAATGCATTTTGTATCCTAGAATGTAATTTTGATGTTACATATTTATCAATATTTGTAATATGTGATGTACAATATGTTGTTACATATGGATTTGGGATAGATTAAATGTTTGTATTTGCAAACCATAAATAACATCATGTGTATTTAATGCATTGGGTTATATATTTGATGGTGTTCATTTTTGAAAAATGTGTGGTTTGTTAAGTAACTCCTCAAACTTATTTATATGTAGGTTCTTTTCAAGATATAAAAATTCAATAAATTGGATAAATCATATTGTAGAATTTATTTATTTTATAAGTCTTTTAAACATAGAAATATTTTTAATTGTTTTTTCTAGTAAAATTTTCAATTGGAAGGTATCTCCTTATATTTGAATCCAAGTGGTTGTAAATACATAGGAGGCAATGGATAATGAAATTTACAAACGACATTTTTTTCTTACATGTACATGTGTGTTTATGTTGTTTAGGTTTTTTTAATGTAATGGGCAATATTGATACATCACATGAAATATAGTTATCTATAAAAACGTTTTAAAACATTTGCATTTATTCCATACACCCCCACCCCAAAGTGCAGAGCTTGTAAGCAATATTTAGCTAATAATCTTTAGCCACAGTTCTTATGCTTATGAAATATCTGATGAGGGCTTTGGTAACTTCAAGTGGGTAATGGAACTCTTTCTTGAATGGCTGCTGAACAACTTTTCTCTATTGCCATTTTCATGGTCCAGTTTTATGCTCTCCATTTGTCAGCACTGATGTGTTGTGAAGGATTTCCTGGTCGACAAAATCATCAAATTGACAAAATTTTCAATGACTCTTAGCCTCATTCTCTCTATGGAAAATAAGAGTCAAGCTATAAGGCATAGTAAAATAATAGGGTTTCATGTTGTGAAATGTTTAGTCGTATTTGTACCAAATTTGAGTGTCTCCAAAACTATATTGTAATGTAGCTTCCAGTGTGCAGTTTCTCTTGTCCTTTGCAACTATTTAGACTGAATTTGAGCATACTCCAAAACTATTGCAGTGCAGCGTTCAGTGGGCAGTTTCTCTCCCCCTCTGCAAACTTCCTTTCCACATTCAGAAGGTATGAGACTGAACAAATGAACTTAGCATAGTCTGAAGTCAATGGCTCTTCTCAAAGTGTTGGAACTCATTTACAATGAACAAAACATTCAAGGGCAAGTGAAGATGGACATGGAACAGGAACGCTGTTTTTCATGCTGATTCTAGTCCAGATTTATGTAGTTTTCTTCAGTCAAATTTCACCATTCTGATTAGCCACAATCTGACACAAAAATGACACCAAATAGACATTGTAAATGCAGCTGCACTCAATGATCTTCCAGCCAAACCTCAAAAGATCCATCTTGACACGGTCAAAATTGCCATACAGATAATACAGATTGCAAAAGCATGGCTTCCACCATGAGGATTGCACAATGCACCATCAACAATCAACATGTCAACTGGCTCAGGGGAATCCAGATGATGCAGAGAATCTGAGGAAAAAATAGAACAAGAAATACAATCCACAGGAAAATCTAGAATTCCACATGCAATTAATTAAGCAAAATCCTGAATATCAAACAATTAACCCATGAGAACTGACAATACTCATGATTAAGAAAGCCAGAACAAGGTTAAAACCTTTGTTTGGAGTTAAAGAAACAATTGCAGACAAGGACTTTAATTCTCAAACAAAGCCAACTTTGATCCTTAAAATGTAGTTCAGGACATGGAAAATAACACAGCTTAGGTGGATTGGGCATGCTTAGGTAGAGCATTGAGGCAATTCCATCATAAGGCTACCTCTGTGGGCAGGGTCTAGCAGAATACTACAAGTCTTCAGGAAATTGAAGGGAAGGAGCTACTCATCATCCTAAATAGCAAAATCCAGCGTTCAGGTTCGTCTGAGAGCTGTCGAGATCATTTGGCCCTTCAGAATAACAGATAGCAAGGTTCCAGATCCAGAGTGATCCTGTTTCAGGGTATACATGTAGTCAAGAGGTTCACAGGGAAATTACACAGTGAATGCAGATGGCTTTGGAGCTGGAGTTGAAGATAAAGCTTGGAATGATATGGACCAAAAAGATGCATCTCATACAAACTATGAAAGACAGTATAACTTACATGGACCAAACGTAAAGGGTGCTGTGTTTATACTGTACAATCACAAAATAACACAGTGATAACTGGAAATGGAGCCAAGGCCTCACACATCTACAAGAGCTCCTGTTTCTGTTACCAATCCCATGATGCTTCAACTTTTATGTTGGTGATAGGCTGCCAACAAGAAAGGCATCAACAACTGAGAGCCTGAGAACCATATGAACAAGCAAATGAGATGATTGTTACCAGAAATTAGAAACATATAGGTTGTCCCAAGTAAGGCACTTTGAAATACAGGCTGCCAAATTACAACAGGTTATTCATGCTAAAAGTTTCACTACCACCAAACAACAAAGCCAAGCATTTGAATATACAGTGAAGGTGCAAATCAAGCAATCTATGACCTCCTAAGCACCCAGAACATTGTTATCATGTGACAATATACTCAGTTCCCACCAAAAAGATACCCCAAAGATGATCCACCTCCTGGAGCTGCATGTACCTTTGTTGTTGGCCTATCCTGCACCAAGAACAGTATCATGTTAGATTACCAGAGAGAAGCACATTTTTTTAAACAGATAATAACATGTGTTCTCTGCACAAAGTTGACAAAAGAGAAAAAAGGTCACCAAAGGGACAAAGTGCTGATGCATAAGCAGACACATTCTTAAGAATTCAGACCATAACTGAGAAAGAATGATAAAATGCCTTCTCCACACAAAGTACAGAAAGAGAAGGTTCCCACCAAAGCAACAGTTGCTGATGCATATGCAGACAGTGCTTTTAAGATTTCAGACTGTAACTGAGAAAGAACAAAAGGGCTGCAGCAGCAAGAGCACAAGGGGTCTCTGACTGAAGCACATGAAGAGATCCACAGTGGGAATTCAGTTCTGATCACCAGATTTTCTGGATGGAATAAGTAAGCAAAGACGAAGAAAGTTGACTCCATTCAGAAACTGGCAGCAGACAAAATGGCAATGTTATGATCAACAACATTGCAAGGTCTTTGGAACTCAAGTAGATAGATCAGAAAGCTCACAGTGATGAAGTTCCCAGTGTTCTGGCCATCCGCCCTGTGATAATTATTGGAGCTCCTTCCCATTTTGTTCTGTCCTCCCATATCAACCAAGCTTCCGGAGTCCTCAACAGTTTTAGCAGGAGCCAGAGCAGGTTTCTCTTCAGGGGGAGTTCTTGCTAGCCCTGCCGGACGTTGTTCAGCTACTGTGGGTTGTGGAGGCTGTGCAGGTGCTCTTGCTGGAGGCTTGGGCTGAGGAGTCTCAGTCGATCCAAAGAGATAGCCTAATGAGCTTTGCCCTCCTCCACTGCTTCCGCCACGCACCATTTTATTTTTTTTTGGTCTTCACACTTTTCAATGAAGGTAGAACGAAACCAAAGGGTCCGGAGTCTGCAAAACCACAAACCGTAACCAAAACCGAGAGTCAAACAAAGCAGCTCTCGGCACTGAAGCTCGAGATGAAAAATGCAGTGAAACAGACAGAAACAAAAGAATCTGAAGACAGACATTTCTCTAACACAAACCAAGTCCCCTAAACTACTTTTTCGGCTGCAAAAACTATGTTAGCCATAAGCTACAGTACACAACGCACTGTCAACGACCGGAATCCCATATCCTAGTATCGAAGAAAAGAAACCCTAGAAGAAAGCAAGAAACACAACACGGAAATCAACAACAACATGAAACGAAATCCCCTCCGCAAACAAGATCTTCCACTCCGCACTGCAATGCCAGCATCACTGTCTCCTTATACTACCAAAACTGGTGGGGAAGAAGAGGGGGGAGAAAGCCCTCGAGCTCGGAAAAAGGATAAGTTATAGTACCGGAGAGTTGCCGCACAGATCCGCAGGCGACACAGCAAGGTGCAATGCAGCTCGAAGACAAAGCGTACACAGTCTCACTCACAAAACACACTCTTTCTTTCTCTCTCTCTCTCGCTCTCTCTCTACAAGACTCATGACCACTTGGGAAAACCCTAGGGGCATTGACATAGCCCTGGGGAAAGCCCTAAGGGCATTGGCAGGGCCGTGGAAACCATAGGGGCATTGCCAAGTTCCTTCGGGGGAAAAAAGGGCTTGTACATGCCCACAGACAAGTTCAGCTGCCATAAAGGACGAGGCAAACCTCTTTGAACTCTTTTGAGAACCATGGTTATGAACCCTATGAATACTCACCTTTATAATTGGAGGGGGTTTGATGCAATTTCTCATACCCACCCAGTAAATGGAATGTTACATACCTGAATCAATTATGACTGAAGTTTAACCAATTTGATCCTAACCACAACCATAGATTAGGTCTAGGGAAAGGCCTGCCCAGGGCCTCCCCTAAAGACTGTGCAATACCTTATTGGATTAAAAAAAAAAATGGGCGTCTATTTTTCCTTATTTATCCAATCCAATAATCACAGGATAAACAGGTAAGGGCAGTTAGTCCTCATATAAGTTATAGCTCCTATTTACCCAAAACCCTAGTTTCCTAGAGTCACAGATGTATCTTTCTCCGGTTATGCATAAGTCCTACATGTGCAAAAAGGTTATTAAAAAATGTCCATCATGTTCAAAAGGAAGTATTATGCACTTCTTTGGATATATCAGTTTGGAGAAAACAGATTCTAGGTTATATGATATTACGTTGTTGTACGTATCTGATTGGTAAATTGGTGTTAAAAATATAACCACACAACACTGGTTGTAACAAATCAGTGTCCACAATATTCTGAAGAGTTTTTAGTTTTTTGACTACCCGGATTGAATGCGGGAATGAACATAACTTTTTGGGAAGACCAATCAACTAAAATGCTGCTGCAATAGGTACCCTTCAAAAGGAGAGCTTTAGCTCTAAAATGTAAAATGACACTAGTTTAGTTTTCTCAAACTTCAAGTCATTCTTAAGTTAGTGCCACACCTGTTTGAGCTAACTTGACATCCTGTAAATTCTTCCTTTTTCCTTTTTCTTATTCTTTTGTACATTTTTCAATTCTACGGTGTGTTTATAAATCAAGTTTTGCAGGGTTGCATCATTTTTTCAGTTTTTTCCTTAACGTCTAGTTAAAGTGGCGGATGTTACCTTTTTCTAGTTGCAAAAAGTAGCAGCTGCACCTATTGTAATGATGCTACGAACCTTGCTATTCTTTTTCATTAACATCAATGAGGCAATAGTTGGGAGCCCTTGCAAAGCAGGAGTGTTAACTTACCTCGGACGTAGTTTGGAGGTCTTTTTGGGATGTCAGCTACCCCTAGACCTTTAACAAAAAATCTACAAATTTTGTAATTTAGCGTTAGCAACTAAGCTAGCAACCTCTCAAATATTTTAAAATATCTTAAATGCAAAAAATGATGAAAGTTATCATGAAATTTTGATTGCCAATCCTATGACAACCAAACATACATAAATCACAAGACCTGATAGTGAAAAGAATGTTATGCCTATTCCTTTAAGAGTGAGAAGGATCTTACCCTCTTAAAAAGGGTTTTTGGGTTAGGCATAAGATCCTTAATATCCCTTCTGTTTTATAGGAGGGATATTCACAGATGACGCACCCTCCACACATACTAGAAATTCTCTTGGAGTGCTTTTACCTGCATATAATCTGTCTTTAATTTCATCTCATCTCATTTACAAATTTGCATCTTTTAACAAATCTAGATTGAGGGAATATGCACAATTGGGATATTTCAACTTTCAACCTCCACTTTGAAGCTTGTATATCAGGTTGCAAAGTAAAGGGTCTTGGAACCAACAAATGAATTGAATGTTATGAAGAATGGAGTGGACATGAAGAATCCAATAATTGGGTAGTCTCTCCAATTTGTTCAAAGGTTCAGACTGTATATACAATATGCAACCAGTTTATTTCAGTACTTTAAAAAGCTTCCCTCTCCGTGGGATTGGTGGTAGTCTGCTACTATACATGAACACTGCTCATGATGAAAAGGAAACATACATGCTGAAAATATCTGATATATTGTAACACAAAAATATTCAAATAATTTTAGGAAACCAGAATTTATTTCTCTTTTTTTTTTTTTCAATTCACGAAATCAGCGCTTTTTTGTTGTTGAAAAACACATTTTACAGCCCTCCTTACGTCTATTTTTCCTCCAAGAATTCTTGAAAACACATTCTTGCAAAGTTGGGCAGGTTTTTACTGTCAACAGACCACAAGAACAAGAGTTCATCTTTGTGCATTTTTAGGTTTCGTGAATCTGGTGTCAAATTCCTTGAGGAGTTTGAGGTTGGGATGCTAACATGAAACAGGTGATTGAAGGATGATTTGAGTAATGGCAACAGGGTTGAATCTTAACATTTATCCCTTGCTTGTTGTTGTTGTTAGACTTACTCTGTTGTCTGCAAGATGTAGATGACATCTGTATTGGAAACTTATAGGCTTATAGGCTGCCCATTCATGTGCCTGCCATTCTCTTCTGTCCTGCATGTAAACAAGTTGGAGAACACAGGTCCAGGGATGGAATCCACAAATTTTGTGAATCGGTAAGATTCTTCCATTTCACCATTCATGAGACTTATACCCTCCCCCCCTTTCTCTCTGCCTGCAGAACTCCAGTCTGTCCCCATCTGGCTCCAATTTTGTATTCCCCTTCTCCTTGGCAGGATCAAAATGCAGATGGTTACAGATTCTCTGTTTCTAATTTTCCACTTGGGAGATTGAAATGATAGGTTAGGTTTGTGTTTGCTCCAAGCATTCCAAATGAGAAGACATTAAAACTGAATAATGTATGATACACCATGCTTGTGAACATAATTGGGACTCAAATAAAAACCTGTACTCATCACATGTAAAAGAGTGTAAACATGATAATTGGTGAATGTAGTCAGGGCTCACACCAGTGGTGACACAGTAAATTGTGTACATGTAATTTCAAAGTTGGAAATGGAGAAAAAAGCTTGTTTAGTTGTAATAAAAACAGAAGAAGTAATGTGCCAGAACCCTATCTGTTAATTTAAGTCTTAAAATCTTTGAATAAAATCAGAGGGTGAAACAACACTTGTTCACTCTACCATGCAGAGTTTTACAAATATACAAATCTTCATTTACAACATTTGTAAGCTCTTCATTTTTCCAGAAAGCAAGCAACATCACCTCTGCCATTCACATTCCCTTGCACACACCCAGCTTCTGTCTCTGTAGATTCCAGCCCAGTTTTGTACTTTGTTGTACTCCTAAACCCTCTAAACTTACCACGCATCCCCAATTGAACAAGGCAACCTATCATAGTTGACCTCTTTTCGTGCTTCCTAATGAAACTAGCAAGCCATAACACATGGAATCAACACACCAAACAAGCTTAAAACTGAACCTTGCCTCGCATCATTACAATGTTTACATTTAGCTAAAGATTATGTAACAAAATGCAGGTGCATGGATTACAACCCAACTCAGAGGAGAAGTTCTACTTTCTATGTCACTGATTCTTGCCAGGTGATCCAAAAACAAATAAGAATAAGAGTGTCTTTGTTCTAGCCTCCTTACTTTCTATTTCTATAGATATCTCATTACAATTTTTCCTGAGGGGCCACCTCCAAGCTCCACCACATGGAGTCGCTCACTTGACAAAGTACAGAATCAGTTTGTTATCACAAATTTTGTCCCACTCAAATTGGCATACATGTAGCACACTATGGAAGAGACCTACCAGAACCTCACCAGACATGCACCCTAAACACATAAACAGAACTGGTAAGAATCGCATGGTGATCCCAAGATCTGTAACCATCTTCATATGGATGGGAATTTTGTTTTGAAAATATCCACAGCATCAGCCTGCTAGAACAAGGAATAGAAGGAAGCCTACCATATTTTTGACCTTGCTTCTTGGCTCATTTGTTCTATAGAAATTGAACAATCAAGTAGGTATCATATACTCAGATGCCCAATTTTGCAGCAAAGCTCTTGGAAACCAAGAATGCCATCCTCTTGCAACTGACGAAACTTGTCTTCTTTGGGAATAGGGTCCAAATACACATAATGAATGAGCTCTTTTCCATACTTCAGCTGCCAGGCAGTATTCTCTCTTTGCCTGTTGAAATAAATAGCTGTATTCTCTCTATTTTGGTTGAAGTCACATGGTGAGAATTTCTGGTCCACCTTGTTGAATTCGAGTACAATATCTGCAGGCACCAAGGCTCTTCTTCATTTTTTGGCACATGTCTTGTTGCTCACCCTGGATATCATTCTGCAGAATCATTCGCAAAATTATGTCTTAAATGCGCCTAGGACTGCATGTGCTAAAATTGAAAACAAAAGAATTGAGGTGCTCATGTGCTTATATATTTGCCAAATGTAGTTTGGCCCAGGTAAAGAAGAGATATTGTATCCCTCTTGTCGATGAACTGATGAAATACATTCAAGATGTGAGCATACCTGGAAATCAAGAAGAAGCACACAGGAACTTGGAAGCACTGTAAACTGCTCTCACTTGTGTCTGTAGCCACCCAAGCCATTACCATCCAGCAAATTCCCTAGCCATGTTGAGTTGTTCAGTTTGTACAGAGTTACTTCCCAAGTGTGGCAATCTGGCTTGACACCACATTTGGGCAAGTTCACTGTATGTCCAGATTTTTCAAGAGCTTTCTGTGAAAATCAAGAATGGAAATAGTGTTCAAGAAAATAGTCAAAAAGTCATTACTTTAAATTGAAATATGGTCAAGATCCAAACTAACTTCGATTGCTTAACCTCAAAATGAACCTCAACAGATCATGAGAAAAATTACTACAAGAGATTAATTTAAAGAAGAAGACACAAACTGGTCCAGATGGAGTGTTGGAAATTTGTTTACATGTATTTCTTGCCAGATCAAAATTTTAAAATTCCAAGCTAATTGGATAACATTGTGGACACCATAGTTATCTATAACAAATGAGGTAAGTTGGCAAACCAAGACAGCCCTGAGTTGTCTTTAAATCTTTTCTGCAAGGAATTCAAAAGAATAAACTTGGGTTGTAGAATATCTTAATAGAGTTGACACATGTGCTAGGCCTGCATGGTAGGGTCATAACCTCCTTGGCCGGCCTTCAAAATTCCCCAAAATTGTGTTTCCATCAACACTTCCTTGAACAGGGCTCTTGTGTCCACCACAATCTTCAAAAAGTTCATTCAGGTCAGAGGATTTGCCAGTTTCAGAAGTTCACTCTTGAGCTTTGGACAATCCATGGTGGGTTTCAAGTAATTGACAGTTTTGGTGATATCCAAAAGAATTCCTCACTGCTTTGAACTGAAATACAGATGCCAATAAGTCAAACCCGAATTTAAGCTCTTGCACATGGAGAGAACAAAGTTGCAACAACAAGTTTACTTAAGTTTTTAGACTTTTCCCTACGTGTGTTTTCTACCAATTGCAAGGCTCTTCTCAACATGTAGGGTCATTAATGTTCTTATGCATGGTTCCAAGGCTAGCAAACCATATCATTGTGTATGGCAGCATAAATTATTAATTCAAGGTACTTTGAAGACATTAGTAAATTGGAACTTGTGAAAACTGGATCCAAACATGAGTTGACTAAGTATGTTGCTTGTGGAGTTCTTGCTCCAACAATGCAACATCCAAGCATGCCTCCAGATTAAAAGACGGAGTCAGGCATTGACCATGCAGATGCCTCCTTACATGTAGCCCTTTACACGTCTGAGTACTTGGGCATTATACCCTCTGATTGTGTGTATACTGCTTTAAAAAAACATAGCCAAGAAATCATACCAATAGTACTTACAGTTGTGATTCATGTAGAGCAGTAATTAATCTTGCGCTTGAGTTGCAATAAAACCTGTTGATCCACTACCAAGTTCAGTGACCATACGTGCTACACCTAGTACACCATATGTTCCAAAAGCAGCTACGAAAACCAATCTCATCACTGCTGTTGCCGCTGCTGTGACCATTGTAATCTGAGTTCTGTGCTTGCCAGTTGCAGGTACAGAGGGAATGGTGATATCCTTGTATGAAAGTAGATATGCTGCAAAATAGATAATGCAACAATCTTAGATGTCCAGAGTTCTTCTTCTTTAAAAATTAAAAGGCCAACAACACTTAAAAGAGATGCCTTGACCCTTAGCAACAACTCCTACAAGTTTGAACAATTCTAGTCATGTACAATTTTTAGAAGAGATCAGAAGAGGATAGGGTTTGAATAGCTGTGATCTTTAGAGGTTTATGTCAAGTATGTGAACTTTGAGCTTGGGGGAGAAGCAAATTCTTCTCTGTAAGAGATGCTTCTATGGTTGGCAGGAGAGCTCCATTGTAATAAAACATTCTTTGTTGTTTCCAACATGGTATCAAAACAAGATTAGATCTACAAGGTAATAATAGCAATTAAAAATAGTCATAGATCCAATTTAGTGAAAAGTAAAGAATTCATTGAAATGAATCATTGAGAGTAGTTCCCCATGACATCATCACTTTCCTTTGGAAGTAATTAGGGGTCTAACTATAACACATTAGAAATTTGAGTGGAAGGTAGGTTTGATGGATCAAACTATCACACTTAAAAATTTTGATAAACAAAGATTTGTGATTAGTAGTTGATGGGACAAGTGTAAAACCTAGTACAACCAATGGTTAAATTACATGGGATAAAAGAGATCAAATGGCTAGAACAAGTCTTATAACCCCTCTTAGAAACAACCAAATGCACTTGGAGACTAATGCTAAAATGTCAAAGGAGGTGTTGGATAAATTGGCTGCAATATTTGAAACCAAAGACATCATATCAAATGCCTTTGCTACCACTCATTTTCATAGTCAAAAGATGAGTGAAATTGAAAGTGTAGAAAAACACTTGAGTTCCTTTAATGTTTTGAAGACACAACTAAAGGTTGTAAAGACCAAAATGGTAGATGAATAAGCAACATAATGTTGTTTGGTTCATTATGATGAGTTTGTAGTGTCATTAACAAGACAAAACAAACTACTTGGTTCATTACTAGAAGCATATGAACCTTATGGCGGGACCCCGGGGTCCCAAATAATAAAGCTAAAATGTCGAAGGCAATTAATTAATTTTTGTGTCGGCGATGGTCGCCCCGTCGCCCAGACGATCCAAACATGATTGCAATCATGTCCAAGCGCTACGTTGAGGACTGCTATGAAGAGCTGAATGCGCGTTTGCGTACTTTAATTAGATACTATGATGATATTGACATGTGGAGAACAACACCAATAAGCAAAATGCAAATGGCCCTTCAACACATTGAAGCATTCTTGGTCACCTTCCCTAAATCTTTCCTTGCGCAAAAATGGGAGCAGAATATCATTTGCTACCTTACCGCTGATAAATCAGCACCCGCATCAGACCAGCTGCTGGAGACGTAAAACACCTCTTCATCAATGGCCACCATGACATCCCCATCATCAACTGCCACAATTTCATTATCAGCGTCCACCAACTCCATTGCATCGGAGTTGTCAACATTGCGAGCTGAGCAGGTATCATATCGATCGGGCGGAGTCGGTGGTTCCCATCCGATCGTGATTCAGCAGCAACGTCGACCACTAGCGAATAGGAAGGAAACACATTGGAACGTTTCATTACCAAAATCGGCCAAGATGCGACCAACAAAATCCGTGCCGATTGGGCGTCTATGGAAATGGATCGGGTTGGTGTTGAATGGTAGCAGTCAGAAGGGATCATCATGAATCTGATCTAGAGTGGATTCTCGGAACGTGAGATTCAGGCCTTCTTATCCATCGGTGGTTCAAAGATCAGTCGATTGCGCAACATAATAAGTGCCCATGATTCAAATTCAGATTGAGGATTTCGGTGGCAGCTTCGCCATGCCTCATTATGGGCATTCACGGCCATCGGCCGATTATTTTAACTCCAACCTGATGGTTTTGAACTTTGTTGTTGCTGACCTTACCAGCGACAGCGCCGACGTGCTCTTTTATGACGAACGAACGCAAGGCAAGGATGCGGATGCGCCATGCAACTTGCGTTGCATGCGGTTTACATACCACTCCAATAAGTTCAAGACAATGCTTGAGCGCAAGCAGGCGACACCCAAGATCCTGGTGGTCATCCTCGACAACTGCGTCAAGTAGAACAAATCGCAACTTGTCATGCAGTTCTTTGCCCTGCTCTCCATCACATTCTACACTAAGGTCGTGTTGATTTACTTGATCCGTGGACATTCCCAGAACACTGCCGATAGGATTGTCGCGTGGTGCCGTAATGCGATGAAGGGAAAAAACTTCTACACTCCAATGGCTATCGTCGAGGCCATCACCCAAGTCAAAGGAGTCAACGCAAAGTTTATTGACCATCATGACTCTCAGCGCCCTTGTTACGTCGGTTGGGATCGAGTCCTGAAGAAGCATTTCAATCAGCTTCCCACTTGATACACGTTCAATTACTTTTTCGAGTTCGATCAAGGCCTCATGAACATGAAATTGTTGAGCTCAGCCCCAGACAGTTTGGCTATGTACTCCCACTAATCAAGGCATCAAGTCGGACTTGATTAAGAGATCGATTTTGTCTGATTTGTTCGGTGCCGGTATCATTACAGTTGAACAGGCAGCATGAATTCCCATACAACTACAAATTGCACCACTGTTAACCCTATCTAACAAAAAGTTGATTTCACTGAGGAAGAAGTACTTTTCGATTCCGCCCCAGGACCTATCGTACTATCTTAAAATTCCACTAACTCTGCATGCGCAACTTGATCAAACGGAACAGAACCAAGAGCAAGCCCCGATGACACGCCAAAACAAGCGCCAACATTTAGCAGTCGATGAGATGTGTAAATCGACACCAACGGTGGTGAAGGCAAGGCCGGGTCGCCCGAAGAAGGTCAAGATGATGGAGGTCGGGCCATCTCAGAAGTCCATCATGCGCTACTTCTCCCCCAAACCATAATTAACTCGCAAGGCTGACCCATAATATAAAGTACCTTACAATTTCAAAATGATTAGCTGGTCGTGTAGATCTCGGTGAATGCAGTAGATTGCCGCCTTCCTCAACTGAATCAAACTTGTATTGATGTTGCTACAGACTTTATGCAACAGCAGGATCCAGATGGGACCTTGGGGTCCTGCCATAAGGTTCATATGATGGGTTTGTAGTGTCATTAGTTCATGACAAAACAAACTATCAATGGATGAAGTCATAGGATTATTGCTTAAAGATTTTTAAAAAAAAAACTCATGTCTTTATAAGAGTAGGTAAGGCCTTATTCTTAGAAATGTCGGATATCAAAAAAAATTGGAAGTTTTTCACACAAGGATAAAATAATAGAATTTGAGAAAAGGAGAAAGTTTAAAATAAGATGTTTCTATTGTGAAAAGTCAAGTAACATGATAAAACATTGTAAGAAAATAATAACAAAGGAATAAAAGAGGAAAGTAAAAAATCACAATAAAAAATACAAGTGTTGTGTTATTTGTAATTTCTCTTTTAGTTGAATCTTCATTTAGATAATATGATATACGATGTGTAGACTTAGGGGCATTTCAACACATGACCCCAAACTTAGATAATTTTCTTGTCTATAATGCAATCTTTCCTATTCAATGTGTATTCCAAGGAGATGACAATAAACATCCCATTATTGGAAAAGGCACTATCTCTATTATTGACTTCTAAAGGAAAGTTGAAAGAAATAAAAGATGTTTTACATGTTCCTTCCTTAACAAAAAAAACCTTATTTTTGTAAGAAAAATAGTAGAAGTTGGATATAAAGTGTTAGTCCAAAATTATAATTGTATAGATTATGATGAAAGGGGAAAGTAATAACTAAAGCCATTTTGGAGAATGATTTGTATAGATTAGAAAATCATATTATTGCAAAAAACACACTTGTTATAGAAACTTTGGCATAAAAACTAAGATATATTACCAATGAAAAATAAAAACAATTGAAAGACTTAAACCTTGTAAAAGGGTTTTCCTTAAAAGAAGTAACATACAATCATTTATGTAAGGGTTGTGTAGAAGTGAAACAACATAGACAAAAATTCTTAAAGGATGGAGGACATTGAACATCTAGGTAGATAAAAAATTACTTTTAAGGGTCCAATCACCCTAATAGGAGCCATATGTGGCCCCTTAGACCATTGCTTTATTCTTAAAATATTTTTTAAAAATTTTAATACGTCTTTTAAAAAAAGTTTCAATTTTTAAAATTTTAAAATATTATTATGTTAAGCTATATATATTTTTAAATCCCAAAATATGTCATTAAAAAATATTTTCAAATTGTGCTTTTAATGTCAAAACTATTTTTAAATTGTTTTTATGTAGATTTTAAGCAGTGATTATAAGAGGTTAAAAATCCTTATATGTATTTTTCATTCATTAGATTGATTTCAATTTTTTATGGTATGTGCATAATGTATTTATTATATATATATATATATATATATATATATATGATTTTACTTTTTTTATAATCCAAAATTCAAAAAATTAAGTAGTGGTTACGATTGTTTTTGGTACATGTTTTTATGACTGCACCCTTAGATGTTTGTAGCCCTATGCAAACAAAGCTTCTTGGTGGAGCTAGTTACATAATCACCTTCATTGATGATTTTTCAAAGAGAATTGTGGTCAATTTTAAGAATTAGAAAAACCAAGTATTAAGTATCTTCCAAGAAAATGGTGGTGAGTACATTTCAAATGCCTTCAATCAATTTTGTATAAATAATGGCATAACAAGACAATTCATAGTGCTTTACACACTTGAACAAAATGGTGTAGCACAATGACAGAAAATGTCTTTACAATGATGTGCTAAAAACATGTTCAAGCAAGTTAAACTTCCCGATTTTTTTGGGCGGAAGTAGTATGAATGACAATATATCTACAAAATAAAACTCCTATGAAAGTTATTGTAGGAAAAACATTGGAGGAAATGTGGACAAGTGAGAAACCACATGTGGCACATCTCAAAGTGTTTAGTTGTCAAACCTATGCTTATGTCCCAACACAAAAAAGACAAAAATTGGATTCAAAGTTTGAGAATTAATGTATCTTCATAGGATATATTGAACGAGTGACATGATATAAATTATTCAAGGAAAAAAATTGTATTCTATAACAAGGATGTCAATTTTGATGAAACATTTACAAGTTTTGAAAAATTGGGAGAACTTGTACACAACCAAGAAAGAAGTTATCAATCTAGTGATGATACATATAAAGTGGAAGTTAATGAGTTCATAATATAATCTCAAAAAGAGGGTGAGAACTCTACTATTGAAGATGGGTTAGATAACATTTTTGAGGACATAAAAGAAGAAATTATGATTGTGAATAACCAATCATCCATTCTACGAAGGTCGAAAAGGGGGAAAAAAAACTTTTGATAAATTCATCACTTCCATGATAAAGCTATGGAAGTTACAAAAGATGAAAACCTATTACTAGAACTTATTACTTTTGAACACCTAACGAGATTAATTGGGAGGAAACAATTAATTCCAAATTCAATTCAATGATGCAAAATGAAACATGGACATTAATTGACCTACTTCCATGATATAAAACTACTAGTTGTAAATGGATCTTTAAGATCAAATTGAAGTTTAATGGGAGTATTGACATTTACAAAGCACAGTTGATCGTTAAAAGATTTCACAAGTACATGGTTCTGATTATCATGGCATTTTTTCCCGTGTTGTAAAATTCACCTTTATACCAAATGGATGCCAAAATTACATTCCTTAATGGATACCTACAAGAAACAATTTATATGGAACAACACCAAGGGTTTATTCAAACCAAAGACTCATCACAAAGCTTGTAAGTTAAACATAAGACACTTTATGAATTTAAACAATCACCAAGAATGTGGTATGATATAATTGATACTTTTCTTTTGACATTTGGTTTTAAAAATAGTGTAGCAAACACCGACTTGTACATTCTTAGACAAGATAATCAATTGGTGATGTTGGCCTTATATGTTGATGATGCAATATTAGTAAACAATGATGTTGATGGATTGATCGAAAGTAAGTTGGCAAAAGAGTTTGCCATGACAAATTTGGGGCACATTCAACATTGTCTTGGGATTCAAATAAAAAAAGATAGATTGAATTGCACCATTTACATGCACCAAGCAAAGTACATTGAAACTAAATTACAAATGTTTAAGTTGGAAATGAGCAAAGTTGTTTCGACTGCACTTGAAATAGGTTTAAAGCTCACAAAGGAAATGTTTCCTTAAATTGAAAATGAAAAGGAAAACATGAAAAAGGTACCATACCAAAGTGTTGTAGGTAGCTTAATGTATTGTGTGACTTGTAGTACAAGACTTGACATTGCATATTTGGTGGGAATAATATTATAGTTTCTTACAAATCCAATTGAGACTCATTAGTAAATTGTCAAAGGGATTTTTGAATACCTTAGAAACACAACAATGTTTGGATTACTATATGATGGAAATAGGAATATAAATCTAATGGGATTTACATATGTTCATTAAGTAGAAGATTTTGATAGTAGAATATCAACATCAAGTCATCGTTTCACTTTTGTGGATGGTCTAATTGTTGAACTACTTCAATTATTGATGATGTGAATTCCATTTGTAGAACTATTACACCTTGGTCTCCACAATGAAACCCTATTGCCAAGAACTCAAACAACAAGGCATTGTAGATTGATTAAAGACCTATCTAAGTGGGAGTGTTAAAAAAATAGTTAGTTTATAATCATTTTATAAGTTACTAGTTTTTAAAAATATGAACATCAATGATTCTTTAAAAGAGATGTGAAGAGGTTAGGGTTTGAACAATTGTGATCTTCAAAGGTCTATGTCAAGTATTGAGCTTGAAGGAAAAATAAATTCTTAGGCGTAAAAAATACTTCATGGTGAAGAAAGTTCCATTGTAATAAAACTTTCTTTGTTATTTCCAACATTACAATTGTTATTTTGCATTTTTATGTAAAATATTCCAAACATAATAATAGCAAACTACTTATGCATTTGTCAAGAAGCTTGTAACAATCTTGACCATATTGTCAAGTTCCTTTATGTTATCATTATAGTGATCACTATCTAACAATATTTGTTTCATTATCTTAAATAACATATTAAACTACAAGCTTGGTACACCTACAATGTTCCAACTTCACTATGAGTTACAAGTATAAAATCTTAGATATTACTTAATCTTTGCACTTTACAAATTAAGTTTGTACCCCTTAATGTGGCTTACATTAAAATCATGTTATTAATCAATTTAATGAACATGAATTCTTCTAAAGATTTGAGATAATTTCACAATCTTTTAAATAACTTCCACTCATCTTGAAAGCCACATGTTTAGATTAATCACTCACATGAATAATTTTGTACAAATGTTGCAAATTATCATCGAATGAAGGGACTCCAAATTTTCCCTTCAATATAATGCATTGCACAGCTTTTGATTGGTTCATCGCAAATAACACAATTTTAAAATATAAAAATGAAATGCAAAAAATTTTCCTTATATAATTTACAAGATTGAAATTGAAGACAAAACATATGGAATAAATTTTCTACTTGTAACTTAGTTTATGACTAAACAACTTAGTTGTAAATTAAACTAGGTTGCAACTAGAAAATTTAACACATATCCTTGTTTTCCTTTTTAGTTTTGTAAATTATATAACTAAATAGGTAAGTAAATAACTAGTGAATTAGTGAAATAAATAAATAATTAATAATAATAAAATTCAAAAATGATAATTATTAACTAATTTATTAAAATATAATTATTAGTAGTTAGTACATATTGAATATAATACCTAATTAGTAAGTAGCCCTACCTACCTATTCACCTATGTATTTAACTACCTACATATTTATTTACCTACTTATCTAGCCTCCTTAACCAAACCACAATGTATATACAATATATTTAACATGCTTTAAATATAACAAAAATACATGAATCTATAAATATATCCCTAATATATTTGAAAACACCCTAAAATATTCCAAAACTATAAATACATCACATAAAGGTAATCAAGTTGTAATTAATTTGACACAAAAGCCTCTTCTTGGATGAAAAGTTCAAAAAATTAGTCAACATGGAAGGATGAAAAACCTAGTCACAAATTATTCACACTATAGTCATAAGAAAAATAATAGATCGAAAAGTATGGTGATTAGTTGTAAAATTTACAAAATACATTGCAAATGACAATTAATTGCATACAACTTCACAATTAGACAATTGCATAATACAAAATTTCTTCTAATGGACACAAATATCACTTAAATCCATAATTATTATTTATATTCCCCCTACTTATGTTAGTTAAACAATAACCAACTTTGACTTATTACTATCTTGATTGTTAATTAATGATTATAAGCAAGGGGTATACATATCATTAATTATCATGCATGGTTTGATGTAGGAATATGCTCGAAGTTCAATACCAAACTTTTGGAAATAAATATTAATTTTTAGTCCACCCTAAAGAACTAACACCATGTCTTCCTCCTATGTTATGATTTATACCCTAATAAGATGTTTTGCAATTTGAGCTAGTTGAATCTGAAGATGGTGTGATAGTCATGCTAAAAAAATAGCCAAGGAAAGGAAAACATAATATTCGGGTTTGAAATTAGGCTTAATTCATTTGAAGCAAATCTCACTTTGTTTAACACTTTATAATATAAACTACAAGCCCTCCAGATGTATTGAAAAAAATGTGAGTTTGTAATCGTATTTATCTTGTATCTTTCAATCACAATATTATTTTGTTACTAGTCACCCATGAATATAGAATTCACAAACATAGTCCCCATATTTGTGTTAGTTAAGATAGTGCCTACCTACATCTTTAGATTACTAATGGAATGGCATTTGTTTGTCACTCTTGCAAACTTTGAAGATTGTGAACCAAAAAAGATTTGTGCCTTTTTTGGTGGTCACTATACTTCATTATAAATTCCCAAGAACTCTTGTTGGGATGGAGCTTGAATGTGCTTTAGATTTGTTCTTCATGCACATGTCTTGTGGTACTATACTATATGTTTAACTAACAAGTTGTGCTTGTCTTTTTGTAGGTTTCAAATTTTTTCCTTCAAAATGGTAAATGTATCAAATTTACTATTTAAGGTGATACATGTATTTGTGGTAGCAAGTGGCATGAATAACATTGCCCATATTACAAAACTTGTTATCAAACTTGGGCTCCACATTGCTTTGCGCTATTAATGATAATCCATTTATAGAAAATAAAGTACAATAAGTTTACAAGTATGATGTTAAAGGCTGAAATTGAAATATATGTTGGATGATATGCTCAAGCCCTCATTATTTTGTGGCAACCTATAGATTAAACTTATCAAGTATTAGCTAATATTTCTATTTTTAGTGCAATAGTTCAAGTATATAAACAACACGGGTTATCTTTCCCATGAACGATTATGTTCCCTGCAATGTGTTTCTATGTGTAAAACTTTTTACTTTAAATAAAAAAATTTACATGGTATTAGAGTTGTTCAGCTTAGGATTGTGAACTTTTATTTTCCTCAAACTAGTGTGACTAGCCAAGGAATGTAGCTCACGAGTGGGTGACTTCCCCCAATGTTTATATTGAAATACAACAATATTTGATCAAAAGACTAATTAAGATGTAGAGAAAGCAGACTACACATGTACAAGAGATTTGGCAAGATCTAATAGTAAGCAAAACCATTACAACACACAATAGTCATGATAGGTGGTGACCCAAAATTCCAGAGGCTCATCATTTGGAAGGGACATCTAATTATGGTGTTTGGGCATACATAATGAAACATGCTCTTCAACATGACAAATTGTTCTCCTACTGTGTGATTTGACCTTCTAGCCCAATGAGTGACCAGGAGATCATTGGATGGTCAAAAACAATGAGTGTAGTTAATAATAATGTGAAAAATTTTTGTTTTTGCTCAAATGATATTATGATTTACATTTGTTTGTTGGAAGGCTCTTAGGGATCATTATGAATTTGATGTGTGCCTACAAAAATCATGTTAATTGAAAAAAAAATCAGTTTAAGAAATAATAACAATATTACTATGCATGTTCATCTAACATAGATAAAAAAATGTAGTAGATCAACTTGAGGAAATTGGATAGTCACTGCTTGAGGACATTATTGTCCACTATATGCTCCAAAAGCTACCTATGGAATATGACACATTCAAAGAAATGCATACTAGAAATGATCAACTTCCAACTTACAAGGCTTTCAAAGCCAAGTTACTAAGCAAGGAGATTGTTTTAAGGTTTATTGCAAAAGATTATGGAGAAGTGCTTGCGGTGGAAGGTCGCAAGAATACATTTGGCAATTCAAAGAATCATTGACTTCAAGTTTGGCAAAACCCAAATGTTTTTTTCGGAGGATTGAATAACAATCATCATCGTCCAATGGCATAAAGAAAGAACTTCAACAATTTTTGAAGCATTAATTTTTCTTCAACCACAAGCCAACTTGGTCACAACTCAACACACAACTATCAACCACATTATAGAGCATGAAAGGCTAACCAACCAAGGTTAGTGGTTTACAACTATTGCAAAAAAAATGGTCATTTGAAATGTGAATGCAAAATTCGAGCGATGATTGATCACATGAAGGACTTGGAATTTAAACTTCAAGAAAAAAGGAATCTACTACATGGCCATTAAGATTTTGTAGTTGTTCCATTCGGACATGTGTGGGCCATTTCAAGTGCCATCTTCAAGAAGGGCATGTTACTTTGTGAGCTTCATTGACAACTATTATGGGAGAACTTGGGTGCATTTCATGGTTCACAAAGATGAAGTCTTCAACAAGTTTCATCTTTTTGGTAAGAGGTTGAAACCAATGTTGCCTTATTCTTCCTTTTTGAGGGAACCTCTGGTTTGATTTTGACACTTTAACATTTATGTGACAATTTTCCAAGTATGGGTTTGAGCTAGGTTTTTCCAAAATTTGAAACCTTCAGTTTTGGTTCTATCACATTTTTTCAAATTCAAAAACCTCTAGACCTGGTTTTTGAATTAGGTCTGGTTCCATGTACACACTACACATTCTCCAATGCTAAAGATTATGTGAGTATAAAGTTTTATGGAAAATTAAAATAGGGGTCTATGTAAATATAAAGTTGAAAAATTAATTATAATTAATAATTAATTATAAAGTTCAGTCTACTTATTAACTTTTGAAAAAAATCAACTTTTGTACATATATATCCTTACCCTATTTTCAAAATTTTTTTTTCATGGTTTCAGTTTTAGATTTAACAAGACATTTTTTCCATGGTTTGGTTTTTGTGTCAATTCCAACAAGTTGATGTTAATTCGGATCCAAATTACAAAAACCTAACCTAAACCACTAGTTTTTACCTTTCAAACCGGATACCTTCACAACATTAATTGAAAAAGATGTTCCCCAATGAATATTTGCACTTTGGACAAATAAAAGTGGTGAATATACTTCACATTGTTTTTTGACTTATTGTGTTAATGTTGGCATCAAAAGACAATTTCCTACACCATACACCCATTACCATAATGGTGTGGCTAAAAGACATAATTGCTCTCTACTTGATATCATTGGATGTTTTCTCTTGGATAAGAGATTACCCCAATTCTTATGGGGAAAAGTTGTTTGGGTGTTGAATTTGAGATCAACAAAACTTCACCTTGACAACATTTGAAGAGCTGTTTTTTGGTAAAAAGCCATCAGTTACACATTTACATGCATATGGATCCACTATTTATGTGCATAACAACAAACCAAATTAAGGGAAATTGGTTGTTCACAATGAAGAGTGAATTATTCTTAATCATGATGACAAAGTCAAATATTATCATTATTATTAGCCATCCACCTGCAAGGTCATTATTTTTCATGATGTCGAAATTGTGGAGACTTCTAATCCAATCATCTTGGACAATGATGCCTTTGTTGCTAATAACATTAGCGACCCACCTTTGTTGTGGTGTTTGCACCGATTTCAACACCAAATTTCAATTCTTTGTTGATTATTATAGTTTGAAGTGTTGATCTAGTGTCACCGTCATGAAATTCATCACCACCAATTATTTTGACTTCGTGGGCTCATCAATTTTCATTGACATTTGCAACTATTTTTTCAACTAAATTAACAATGCTCACTAAATCAACAACAACAACGGTGTTAACATTACGAATGTCCATGGTGCACATGCCACCATTGGTGTCAGCTAAATCAATGGCACCGACTTTAACAGTTTCATATTTTATGCCACTTAACACAATGTCATTATGATGATCTTCATGTGAGCATTGTCTTCATTAGTGACTTGAAGATTTCATTATTTCTTGCAAATTCGAAATGGTGGCCGAAATGTTCAACACTATTGAGATGACAAAGAAGATCTTCAATATTAAGATGTTTGTTTTGATCCTAATTGGCAAGTTGCGATGTAGGAGGAATACTATTCCATTTTAGCAAATCACACATGGACATTGGAGGACTTTCCTCCTAGCAAACGTGCCATCACATTTCATTAGGTGTATAAGAAAAAACAAAATGTCATTGGTGATGGGGTTCAATATAAGGTTTGACTAATTGTGCACAGCTTTGAACAATGTTTTGGTTTGGACTACATGGAAACTTTTGCTTTAGTTTTGAAGTGGGAGACCACCTGTACATTAACCACCATTGCCGCACACAATGGATGGCGCATTGAACATCTTGATGTCCAAACAACTTTTCTTAATGGCTTTTTCAATGAGGAAGTTTTCATGTTCCAATTGGAAGGCCTTGTCGTGCTTAGACAAGAACAAAAGGTATGTTACCTTTGACACACTCTTTATGGCCTACGTCAAAGCCTTCAACCTTGGTATATTCACATCAACCAATATCTTCACCATGGTGGCCTTTGCAAAAGTGATGCTGATGGCAACCTTTACATTCTTGCTATTGCCTCCTCTATAATCTTGTTGATTCTCTATGTTGATGATTTACTCACCATTGGCAACAATCATGCCTTGCTCCAAACCATTGTCTTTGTTATGAAGATTGAATTTGTTGTGATGGAATTCGGTCCCATTCAACATTATCTTGGTGTCCAATTTCAATGAACACATCACAATTTTCTTTTGCATTAAACAAACGTTTGTTTCAAAAAATTTCACGAAACCTAGATGTTGGATTCTTGCCCAACTTACGTGCCTATCCATGAAGGAATTATTTTCAACATGGACACTGCTCCTGATGATCCCACTCCATATCCTCATCTTGTGGGTAAGCTTTTATATCTCCTTTGCATGCATCTCGACATTGCCTATGTTGTCAATGTTGTTAATCGAGACATGCAAGCACTTGAAGTTGCCCATCTTCAAATTGTGCTTTCTATGTTTCACTATCTTCGTCATTACCCTTCATGTGGAATCTATTACATAGAAAGGGAGGTGAATACATTGTGGGGTTACATCAATGTTAATTTTGCTCAAGATGCAGATGATCAATGTTCCACATGTGCCTACATCTTAATGCTTGGATCCTCTCCCATTTCATAGAAGACGCAAAAGTAGATTATGACTATTAGATCTAGCTATGAAGCTGGGTGTCGAACCTTGTCTAATTGTGCTTGTGAAAGACTTTAGTTTCGTGGGCTACTTGGATGATATTGGTTTTGGACATGTTGGCCCAACCATTCTCAAGTGTGATAATCAAAGTGCAATAAAGCTTATTAAAAGTCCTATCTTCCACGACAAATCTAAACACTTTGAGAAAGATTGGCGTTTTGCACACCAACAAGTGGAATAGAGAGTCATCATTGTTGACTACATTTCTACTACCAACCAAGATATGCTCACAGAGGCCAAATTTAAGATCAAACTACATATGTTGAGTTTAGAGGAGCCACAACACCTCATGGCTTGATGGCTTTGAAGTATAATTAGTTGTTAATCAGTCGTGGCATGATCATGAAGATTATGCAGTCTTATTTTGGATTGAAAGGGGGTGAGGTGAATTTTAATTTCTTTTTAAAAATACTATGCTTTTCTAGTCCAGCACATATTTGTCATTATAGAATAGAGTTTAATGATGCCATGAGCAAGACAGGGTGTTGGATGATATGCTCAAGCCCTCATTATTTGTGGCAACTTCTAGATTAAACTTATCAAGTATTAGTTAGTATTTTTATTCTTAGTGCATAAGTTCAGGTATATAAACAGCATGGGCTATCTTGCCCATGAGCAGTTATGTTCCCTGCAGTGAGTTTCTGTGTGTAAAACTCTTTACTTTGAATAAAGCATTTTACAATATGGTGATCGTATGGTGATCGTATTTTCTGCAAAAACATCTAACTCTGTACATGGATGAGTGGAGTGACAATGAGCTTGCAGGCTTTGTTTGGTTGCAAATGAAGAAGCCTCGACTGGTCTTTCCTTACCAGACTCCAGCTAGTGCCTTCTGTGTGATCCTCCTGCAGCTACCAGTAACAGCTTGTGGTCATGTGTTCAGCGTCCTGGAAAGCATTTGTTTTCAGAATTGCTAATCTTAGTTCAAGGTTTCCTCACTTACCCGGCATTGTAGTTTGCAAAGGCTAGGAATCGGATGCATTTTTTGGGATGCAGGACCACCAAAATGTATGGGATGATGGCAACAACATTGATCCCACTTTGTCTATTACATCATCATGAGGCGTATGATGCTGAGGCAAGACTTTTAAGTGGATGGGAATTACGAGCAATCAATCACAACTCTGAGTCAGCCTGTTGCTCAGATCTCAGAGGTTTCAAACAGGAAGTAATTACAATCTCCTCTCAGCACTACAGAAATTGAAGTAAGGTTGCAAATCTTTTATGGTCTTACTTAGGGCGACTTTAGATGAGGGTCCAAGGTCCAGGGACTAATGAACTCAAGCAATTTTATTGGTCGAAAGCTTTAAATTGGTCCCAATCCCTTTAGACAAGGGTCCAAGACCAAAAAGTGGCAAATTGAGGCTAAACCTACATGGCACCTGTTTTGGAGGGAAAATCAATTGGTTCGGACCAAAAAACAGTGCTAAAATGACAGCTCCTGATTTGGAGAACCAAGAATCAGGCTAGGGATCAAGGTATAGTCCAACTCAAGGACTCAATTTGCTTCAAATCAGTCCAAATTGGTTATTTGGAAATTGGAGCCTGCACCCTCGTCTAAAGTGGGGCTTAGGCTTAATTCAGGTCTGATTAGGTTCTATTAGTAAAACGACTCCTTTGATTGTGCAAAGGAGAAAGGGTGTTCTGGGTGTAACTAAGGAACCTTGATGATATTATGATTTAAGTCCTGTGATAATGTGACAGTAGGTGCCTCACTATTCACATCCGGGAAATCATGACCTAACTTTCCCTTTGTATTTCCAGGTACTTCACAATATGTACCTGGCCACTTTAGCCCTCTTGGGCTTGCCCTCCTCTTCTAGTGAACTTTGATAAGTGTAGGCAAAATTTCAGGGCAATTCATATTTTGCACACTTTTACAGTGGCACAATTGGAGTAGTAGCTGTGGAGGATGTTGTTGTTTATGTGCAGTTATGTGCTGGATTTCGCATGTAGTTGAACACTAACAAGAAAGCATGGCACATAGGAGGTGTGACCGAATTTGTCAGAAGTCCCATATAAGATTCTTGACACACTATGGTGCAGCTACTTGCCATTCATGTATGTACATGCATTCTGCACTTTATAAACTGAATGGGAAACACAAAAAAGCTTATCATACAAGTGCAGTTGTTCAAAGGAACATGTATTTTTTGCGAAAAAGTATACGGTACAGTTGTTAAGGAACATGTAGTTTCTGTTGTCAAAACAGAATAGAGAAAAGTGTGCCTGAAGTGCAGTGGTTAGAGCATCTCCACCCACACCCCCCCCCCAAAGTGAGCCTCATATAATGTGTACCACATCCAATGTAAAAAATGCTAATGATTTGGGCATCCCCACCCATAGCCTAAGCATGAAAGATTGGACTCAACAAAATAAAGTGAAAGATTATTTCAATGCCACCACCTGTACCAATCAGTATTGCCGGTCAATCAAAATATATATGTTTTATTGTGCATATCTAGAGATCCAAACTCAGTTTCACACTATTTGGAGCAACTACACCAGTGCTTAGTATGTGGCCTAGCAAAATAAAAATGGATGAAGAAAAGTCAAAACATGTCATTTTGACCCAGCATTGTTCCAGAGGATGCTGATTAGGCTGGTAAAAGGCACAGCACAGCCTCAGAACACCTAGCCAGTTAATCCAGGTGGGTTGCTATCAGTAGTTGCACACCTGATTGCAGTTCCAGTTCTAGTTTCATGGGTAAGGTTGGGAAAAAAAGTAAATAACTAAACTTGAATACAAGAAATATTTTTGCAGGGTCAGAGACTGGGCACCAGTGAGCTGCTCTTGGAGACTATACTTAGTTATATGCTATATACTTCTTGCAAAGTATTTTGTACAAGCCATTTTACTGCTGCCTGTGGAGATGCTATTAGCTAGGACAACTTTGTCTGTTGGCTCTACCACCCAGGGAAGAGACTTGGTATCCATGTCGGATTCGGTATGAAATTTTGGCTTGAACTGGGAACCAATTTTTGGGTGATGGTTGAAGAGATATCTATACTCTCTAGCTGCTTTTCTTATCAAATACCATTTTGTACTTCAAATACCTAACCATGTGCTGCACAATTCCACCATCCTGGTGAATTTGTTAGAACCGAACATACAAAGGTCAGAGCCAATACATTACTGTTTTTTGTGACTTATATTGCTGGCTTTCAACAGACCCAGAGGAAGAAGGGGATACCCTGAGTCCGTGCCAATAATTTGGATATTATAAGGTATTCCTCCGTATCAAGCCCATTGTATCCCTTGTTGTACCAGCTTGATACCAGTTGATAATCATGGCTGTTCTTCGATATGCTGTGCTGTTCAGAGAGAATGTGGATTTGGAGCAACTTTCTTTCTGTGTTCACTGTTTGCTGTTAGGAGAGAAATGTAGATTTGGAGTGACTTTCTCTCTTCATTGTATGCTACTATCCTGTTTGCCTGTTCAACCTTGCTGACTTCCTACTAAAGGGGATAAGTTATATATATTAGAGTTATCCATAAAGTCACCCTCTCTTCACCCTGTCTGTGGGAGTGCTTTCACCCCTAAACCCCTCTTTCAGTGGTATCCGCAAAGTAATGAAATTTCATTAAACTCAGCATTTAATGCACAAGGTTCGAGAGTATATGTAGATGGGTAGAATAGTTTCTTTTTGAAAAAGGAAAAGCTACATATATTAATTACTTGGAAAAGGAAAGACAGGATGAAACTCAATTTATTACCAAAATTTATGGAAAAACTAGTTTGTGTCCCAGTTATTTCTTTTAGTAAAATTTTCATCCCCAGTTACACGTTTGATGCCCTATTATGCCGAAACTGGCTGTTCTCGCCCCCTGATCGCCTGACTTTACGAATAACTCTATTCTCACTAAAACCATGTGCCATGTTCCCAAACGGGGGGCCAACAGACTGTACCAACAGCCACAAACACACCATCCATTGGAATCCTGTTAAGATTTGGTTTGTGGATGAACACCAACTGAGAACACCAACCGAGTTGATGTTAGGTTTCACCTTGATAACCGATCCTGTAAAGGATAGTTCCTGCAGGTAGGTGGGTGGGTAGATAGGACGGTTAATAGGTGACTACTAGGTAAGTATGAAGATGGTTAGTTTAGTTTCTTTTTGAAACTACTGAACACAAACCATACAGTATGAGAGTTAGGTGAAGTCTTCATGCAATGCAATGGGTCTTCTTAGTGCGGTCCAAGTCTTGACAAGAACAAGGGCAAAAAGATGACCCAAAATCTAAATAGTGTACAAAAACAAAGAATTCTTTGCAAGGAGAACATCTGACATTGCCTTTTCCCATGCATTGTTGCTTGACAATCCCTCAATTCAAAACACTGTCAGATTTCAGTGTAGATTTCAGTCATGCGGCTATATCTTCCTTACAACTTCCATCTGCTCAGGCAAAACCAGACCTAATTTCTTTCCATGTTTTTAAAAAAATGACATTGCCTTGGGTTTCAAAGTAGTGTCAGGTTATGGATTTCAGTTATATGGCTATGTTTTCCCCATTTCATTGGCCAAAAATCAAACTCTAACACTGTTTCAAGTTGTCACCATGTATACCTCCTCATTCTCTTCACAATATACACACTTGACTCTAGCCTGTCAACACATGCACACTCGTATTACAACCCAGGTCCCATACAGCGCATTCACCTTAGAACTCACTCAAAGCATGAGACCACCAGTGATTGGTTCCTTTGTATAAAGGTCGCTAAGCTTTGACTTGCCATTTGTTTGCCATATTAAGTCTCACCAATCATCTGAGCTAACTTGTTGGCTGTGCCTTGACTTAGGCAGGTGACTGTAAGTTTTCTAAGCTACAGGTGTAAGATGGGTTCATAGCTGAGCAAGCATCTTTCACTATTCAGTTCAATTTAAACAAGTTTACTTTCAACTTCAAGGAGGAGAATGGGTTTGGATAGGCTACCAGTGTTTTCTTAAAGAATTTCTTTTCTGAGTACCAATCTTTAATCAACTTTTTATATTCATGACTACACACTGAAAACCAAAAATAGAAATATGGGAATTCTTAGTATATACTAGACACACAGGATCTCTTTTCAGTTCTTAACGAATTTCAGACCCTTTGATTTGGTTATGAATAAACCTTGGACACTTGTGAACAATGGGCTAAACAATTAGCACACTCTAAACACTCTAACTGTGCTAATTCCTTTGAGCCTGCCTTGAGCTCTGTCAGCCTGGGGTTGAAGGCCCAGACTAGCATATGGGCACAGATTCATGAAGTATGTTGCTCCTTCAAGAACCTTTTTTCTTTAATGAAAGGTAAGGAACCCATTGGTGGAGGGCCTCGCAGGTTCTTGCCCTCGTTCAAAGGGCTTCAAACCTGTGAAGCCCCTTTGTGCAGTGGGTGCCTTACCCATACTAATTAAGTTTGCTAAACCCTTGTCACAGATATCTTGATTCATTGGATATTGTGTACTACAATTTCCAAAATGATAATTTTGCAATGCATGCACAACAAATTTTATTTTTATTAACTTACATTTATGCTCACAACTCACAAAACCCATAATTGCTAAGTCATAATCTTTTAACTAAAATAGTAGAATAGAAAATACCTTTTTTCTTCAAAGGCTCAAAATCCAAATTCTCTATCCACTCTCACCTCATGGTCTAATTTATTTTGAAAAATTTGCATGTTTAGTTTCATAATAACATTCACCTCATGCATATGATAGGTAAGAGCCCACAAGTGCGGGAAGCGCATTCCCAAAATGAGGGCCGCGACTTGGCTATAACTCACTCACTCGTCCCTAGGCCCCTAATTTTGAGAATATGCCAACCCCAGGGGGCTTTATCCTGCACATCTGGGGATGGTTTCACCATGTCTGCCCTCAATCTCTCCTTCCCCTGCCCTCCCTCACAACCAAGCACCCAAAAATTCTGCTCTTTCTTTGAGATTTGAACCCCAGATCTGGTGCTGCAGGCAGCGCATGTGACAAGTACTAGGTGAGCAACAACCCAAAGGGCTGATGCTCCTTGCTTTCAGTAAGGCACCTACTAAGCTTCTGAATGCACAACACATGCACATGTCCCTCTTGTTGTTGTTGTTGTTACATAATATGCCATTTTTGAATTGTCAGAACATTCTAATTGTGAAGAAGAACTCCACTTGTAGTGATGGCAGAGTTTGTAGTTTGTACAGCTTGCAATTGTCTGCCATGATCAATTTGTCATTGATCCTTGGGTAGCAAGGTTTTTATTCATCAACTTTCAGAAATAGCTTTCATGGCTAGAAGGAAAGCATCCACCATGGCCTCAATGGGCCTAGTTTGGTTAAATGAGCTCAATGGCTAGTTTGGTTAAATGTTTATAGGAGGGTTAAGTGGTTTTTTAATTTTTTTGAAGATACTTGGTTATTTTATTTTTTATTTTTGTGTCAATTGAATGTTTGGTGAGCTTGGAATTTGTAATGGAGTTTAATTTGACTATGCTTGTTTGGCACACCTAAAGAAATGAAGTGATTTAAAAAATACTTTAGACATCTATTGGCAATCAACAATTTTCTCAAGGTGGAGATAAATTTGTGATCTTGCTTATGAGGAAATTGAACCCCCTAAACCTCCCATTGCAACACAAGCCTTCTTCAAAATACACCCCCACAAAAGCGCATAAATTATTTTTAAAAAAACTAAACACACAAACTATGCACAATTATAATAACATACGATTGCTGAAAATTGACTATTGGGGGAGTTCAAACCTTTAATTACCCATTACAACACAAGGCTTGCACAAACACACAAAGCAAACAAATTGCATACACAAACGAAACTTGTTAGGCCTAGTACTAAGACAAAATTTCAATGTGAAACACATCAAACTTGATGAGATCATGGAACCAATGATTTACTCCATGGCAATTTCTTCCAACTTCAAGTACTTTAACAACTTGTACACAGTCACTTCTGAAGAGAATAGAAATCTTCAAAGCTAAGTTAAAAAATTCATGTGACTTAAGAAAGGCCTCATGGCTAACATAACCATTGTTTTTCATTTTTAATTTGAAAAAGAACATTTGCAAATCCAAAGATATTGAAGATAAGACCTCTCACACCCATAACTAACCAAGCCCGATTTTAAGAGGGTGATGATATTGAGCCTTAATCACACTAATTTGTTTATTTAATGAATTCCCATTGTCTAAGATCAACTAGTAAACCCTAAACCCTAAAAAATGGCCCTAATTTGCCAGATTTTGAAATTATTTCTAGTTTGGCAACATCACAACAAACTAAAAAAATAAATCCTAATTTGCACTCCTGATTACTTTATCAACAATATTTTATGTTGTTTCATGTAAGATTAATTACACAATTAAACCAAAATTGTATAGGGCTGAAATAAGCTATGATACATAACTAATGAAGTAATTTTTAAAAATAAGTGAAATATCAAATTCACTTACCTCCCTTTACTTACTTCTAAAAAGCTTTAGCTTAAATGTTTTTAATAGTCCTAAGTTTCAATATATTTTACATTGCCATGCTTGAAGATTATGTATTTTCCACCTCACCCATTTTAGTTTCAAGCTCTATATCATGTTACGGTGTTGTAAACCCAAGCGAATGTGTAGTCCTTGCCTAAAGGCATGACCCAATAACGTAACTACGATAATAAGATCCACCAATGCAGGATGGATGATCCTTGTACTCCAATGAACAAGATGTGGATACCGATAGGTAGTCGTCAATATCATAAATTGATTAGGATCGGTTGATGCACTATGGAACATATTAATGGGAGTCTCCTTCACAAATAATCAAACTCACACACTATTTTCCCCCTTTTTCTTTTTGCATGGGCTTGAGCTATGAAGCCTGCCTTAACTTGTCCTTCAAGTGTGATTGCCATTTGTGGTGAAGGGCTGCCATCAACCTTGTCCTTCAAAGTGAAAGATTTGAATGAGACTACTTGCCTACTACCAGAACCAGCAGCTCGTCATGTAATAGCTCAACCCTTTTAAATGACATTCCATAAGGATGACAAATATTTCACATATTAAATTGGAAACACATGGTGTTTATACTAGTGGTGAAGCAGGCTCTTGATTCCCGCAGCAACAATTCTACCAAGGTTAACTTTGAGTTGTTGTATGACATTAAGGTCTTCTATGGGCTGGCAATGTTGCTGCCTATGTTGAAACGAGTGAATAGTCTAACGAAGCTGGCCCAAGCTCAAAATGTTTGTTGGCCTTGCCTACCCAGGCAAGGATATTGTGTTTAGATTCATTATATAATATAGCAGGTTAAGGGATTTTGGCTCCTAGGTAATAAATAGGTCTATTTTTATATGAGGATTTTTGAAAGATGATATTTTGGCTTGTGTTGAAACTTGAGATTAGTGACAGAGTTATAATATCTTGAAAGATTTTGGTTTCTTTTAGAGGATTTTCTGAAGATTATATTTTTACATGATGAAATATAATTGAGTTTTCATAATTCTTCTTTTGCCTTAAGATACTTTTTAATGTAAATGACTAGGCCACAATATGACACACTCCTTATTTTGACTATGTGATAGCAATCAAATTTTGTCAACCAAATTTGTTTTAACATTATATGGACCCTCACATTGACTTTTGAGTTAGATGTGTTTTACTTTTACAAGTGTTAGATGGACTCCTATTGTGATCTCATCATCATGTGATGGATATATAGAAATTGAATACATGTAAAGAGCACTTAATCATTGACTACAACGAACAACACGTTTGAATGTTTTATTTCAGAATTGTTGTCTCACTTTCCTTCACATAATGTAATGAAAGCTTTGGGTTTAGTTGATATCGACTTTGAAGAGTGAGAAAAACATTTAATCGGGGATATTATTAATGGATTATTATGCATATTAATATCCATATTAACATCTTGTTCATTGGAGTACAAGGATCAACCATCCCGGATTGCTGTATCTCATTATTGTTGTTATGTTATTGAGTCATGCCTTTAGGCAAGGACTACACATTCACTTGGGTCTACAACACCTTAACATGATATAGAGCTTGAACCTAAAACAAGGAGGGTGAAAAATAGGTAATCTTCAAGCACGGCAATCTAAAATATATAGAAACTCAGGATTATTAAAAACATTTAACCTAAAGCTTTATTACTTAAGTCAGGGAGGTTAACAAATTTGATATTTCACTTATATATAAAAAAAACTACTTCAATGTTATGTATCATGGCTTATTTCAGCCCTATGAAATTTTGGTTTAATTGGGTATTTAATCTTACATGAAACAATGTAAAATATTATTGATAAAGCAATCAGAAGTGCAAATTAGGGGTTTTTTTTTTTTTGGTTGTTGTTATGATGTTGCCAAACTGGCAATAATCCACAAACAGAGTATGTCAAATTTGGCTATAGACCCAACATGAAAGTCAAACATTTTAAGAATCCTTTAATATTTTGGTTACTTACTTACTGGAACGTGTTTTTGAAATCTGATGATTTTTCAAAAGAAATAATTTCAAAATCTGGCAAATTAGGGCCCATTTTTTTCACAGAAACCTTTGTATGTATCATATATTTCTCGCAGGTTGAAAAACAAATTGCAACCAAAATTCACCAAAATTTTGAAAAATGATGCAAAATATGTTTAATATCCCAGTAAAAATTAATGCAAACATCATGGCATGAATGAATGAATGATGGACTTCGTGTATTTTACACCTTTCTTTTGTTATTAATTCATTGTATGCCCAAATGGGTCTAACAATTAAAGTCGTCTTCCTTCTTCTTCTTCTTCTTACAGCTCATTTGGTTATTGTGCACATCTTACGTCTTGTTCTGTTGTCATCCTAATCATTAACAATGGCGAGAGCTTCGGAACATGATTTGTTGGCCTTGCCTACCAAGGCAAGGATATTATGTTTAGATTCATTGTAGAGTATATATAGTAGCTTAAGGGATTTTGGCACCTAGGTAATAATAATAGGTCTATTTTTTATATGAGGATTTTTGAAAGATGATATTTTGGCTTGTGTTGAATCTTGAGATTAGTTATATAGAGTTGTAATATCTTTGAAAGGTTTTGGTTTCTTTTAGAGGATTTTTTTTTGAAGATTACTTTTTTGCATGGTGAAATATTTTGAGCTTCCATAGTTTTGCTTTTTGCCTTAAGATACTTTTTGATGTAAATGGCAAGGCCTAAAACCTTAAAAATTGTCATATTTTTCTTTTAAAAAATAGTCCTATGGGTTGTGCAAAATTTTACCCCAAATGTTCTTTTTTAAAATAAAGGTTGTTTGAATAATAGATTAAAAAAATGAAAAAAATTTGCCACCCTAAAAATATTATTATTATTATTATTATTTTACTAGATTATTAAATAAATAATTTAAATTTAAATTTAGAAAAAAATAATTAAAAAAACCCATGTGTAGATCCTTTTCTTTTTGTCCTTTCCACTACTTCAATAATATGTTTGCTATCTGATTATGCACTTTTGTTGTCTGTTTTACTTCACTGTTGGTTGGTACCAGGGTGAGCTATGATTTCAGTTACCTATTTGGCCTTTGGTATTCAAACACAAGAAGAAGACAATCAGCTGTTACTTTTTGACAATTGAATAGGGGAAGACTCTTATTACAACATCCCTTTTCCTCTTCCTCTTCTTCTTTTCTTTCTTTCTTGGAGTGAAATTTTCTTGCAATGAAAGTCTTTGCAGATTTCACATGATCTGCATTCTGGACAACCAATTCTGAGGGTTACCCAATTTCTTATTCTTCTTCTTCTTCTGCTTCTTCTTGTTTTCTTCTTGTTAGTGTTTTGTTGCAGTGGAATTTTTGGCAGGTTTTTCACAATCATCAAACCAGTATTGTGGGTGTGAGAGAGTTTGCAGCAATCAACCACAGTTTGCATCTCCACCCATCTCTGGTTTTTTGTTTTTTGGGCCTCTACTGTGGTTGGGGAAATTGGCACCAGCAGCTGGCTGGCTGGCTGGCTGGCTGGCCTCTGATGAGTTACAATTTTGCTGTGATATACATACAGCCCACTGGCTGATTGTTGTACATATGTAGTCTGGATCTCCAATCTGTTGTTTTATTAGTTTCAGATTTTGCAAGGCCTTTTTCCCCCCAAACTGCAATTCTTGCAACAAGGATTTCATTTCTGGGTTGAGTTTTGGTGTGATGCAAATGCAAGCTTTCTGTTGCTGTTACAAGTAGGTGACCTTCATTTTCAGTTTTGCAAGAATTTCTTTGAAACTGGGCCACAGAGAGATAGACAGACAGACAGAGTTTCTCTCGTGTTTTTTGGTGTGATAGAGAACAAAACTTCCTGATTCTTTCATTTCTAGTTTTGTTCTTGTTGTTGTTTGTAGGTGGGTGAGTTTCAAGTTTTCATTTTTGCAAGAATTTGAACCCTGCAATCTGCAAAGAGATGAGCAAAATTCAGGAGCTCTAATTTGGTGGGCACTCTGGAATCATGTATGGAGAACAAGTAGCAGAGAGATCGTGAAGCTTTGATGATGAAGCTGCAAGTGAAACTTTGATGAAGCAAGTAAAGAGATTGTGAAAAGCTTTGACGGAGCTGCAAGTAGCGGAGAAATTGTGAAACTTTGATGAAGCAAGTAAAGAGATTGTGCGGTTTTGATGGAGCAAGCAGCTGAGAGATTGTGAAGCTCCTTTGATGAGATGGTGAAGCTTTGATGGAGCAGCAAGTAGAGAGATTGTGAAGCTTTCATGTAGTTGCAAGTATCTAGAGAGATTGTGAAACTTTGATGAGATGGCGATAATAGATCAAGGAGAAGATCATACAAGTCGTCGATGCAAGAAGAACTATATTGCACTGAAAGGATTGGTTTCAAGGAATAGAAGAATCCCCGCCGCCATCGCTGCTTCTTCTCTTGCCATCGTCTTTCTCTGCACCGCAGCAGCTTTTCTCGTGCTTATACAAGGAGCTGCAGAGGCGCAAACCATAGCAGTCTCTCCTCATCAACAAGCGCCGGTTCTTCTGACGCAACAACGTCGTCGTCTCCTGCAGCAGCCGCCTCCTCAACCAGACCTGATCGAGCTCGCGTGCGGTGCGACACTGTACCCAGACGCAGCTTGTAGCGACGCGTTGTATTCCGACTCGCGTACCTTTGGTGCAGCTACTGCACAAGATCTAGCAGCGATTCTCACGAGTATTGCACTCGAGAGAGCTTACGACGCACTGGCGGATGGACAAACGCTCGCTTCCCAGGTGGGGGCTGCAGGGAATGCAAGCTTGATTTCCGTCTCAACGCAGTGTTCCGAGGTCTTGGATCTCGTTGTCTTCCATCTCCAGAACGCGGAAAGCGCGTACACTGTACAGCAGCAGCAGCAGCTTCTGCTTCTTGCGGACATTCAAGCATGGCTCAGTGCAGCTTTGAGCTATGGCACAGATTGCTACTCACCACTGAGCGCGTATAACCAATTCTTCTCGACTCTTCCTTTGATTCCCGAGCTGCTGGCAAGCTTGAACGTGAACTTGGAGATCATGAGCAACGCACTGGCGATGGCGGATGCACTCATCAACTACGGCCCTGATGCTTCGCTCTGGAAGCCGCCGCCGGAAACCAGACAGGAGCAGCTTGCGGAGCTTGCCACCACTTCCTACACCGATCTCTTCCCCGACTGGATTGCGAAAGAGACCTCCAGCTGGTTGCACGGCGAGCTCAAATTCGAGCCTTCTGTTACGGTTTCTCTTGCTGCTGCTTCTTCTGCTGCTAATGGTTATTCCAGCATTCAGACAGCAGTTGATGAAGCTCCTTCCTGGAGCACATCAAGGTCAGAATTCTGCGAAGATCATAGACAGACAGATGTTCTGAATTTTGCGAGCTGCATCAGAGAGATATTTTCCAGCTTCATTTCTTCTTCTCTGCATTCCTGAATTCTCTGAACTGCAATTCGACAATCTTGTCTTGCAATGCGAGACAAATCTTGTAGCAATTTTTTTTCTTGTTTGCGAGAACCGAGCAACTCATCGTCATGCAACAAAAACTTTTCTCGGGTCGGGAGAAAAGCTCTTGTGGGAAGAGAACTTTGTTTGTTTGTTTGTGTTGGTTTTGGTTTTTTGGAGTGACTGAGTCCTGACTCCTCACTGATGCAAAAGAGAGAGTGCGTGGGTGGGTCGTGGTGGGAGCAATGCGGCAGGTACGTGATCTACATAACAGCAGGAGTGTACAATGAAGTGGTGAGGATTCCCAAAGACAAAACCAACCTGATGTTCATAGGCGATGGCGTCGGCAACACCATCATCACTGGCAACATGAGCGTTGCACTCATTCCAGGGATGATCACTTGGCTCACACCCACTGTGGGTAAGTTAGGTCATCAAAACATGTCCATCCTTTTGCCCTAATTCTCTCTCTCACACACACATTTCCTCTCTTTGATATGTGTGATAAAATAAGTTTCTCTCTTCTTTTCTCTCTCTCAAATCTTTCTCTTTGCATATCTATCTCTGAAGCAAGGTAGTTTGTTGGCCTTGCCTACCAAGGCAAGGATATTGTGTTTCGATTCATTATCTTGAAGGATTTTGGTTTCTTTTAGAGGATTTTTTGAAGATTATATTATTGCATGGTGAGATATTTGAGTCTCCATAGTTCTCCTTTTACCTTTAGATACTTTTTGATGTAAATGGCAAGGTCACAGTGTGACACGCCCGTTGTTTTGTTTTATTTTGTCATGTCGGGCTGAGATCTCCCAAACCACAGCATTTCATGTTGTGCTCTTGGTATCTTCAGAAAGCTCTCAGTCTCTGACCCTCTACACAAGACCAACACTGGTTTGAACCAGTGTTGGGTGGGTGGGTATCAACTAGAACATACCAGCTGGTAACTACCTATGAGTAGTGATTGTTTTTTAAGAAACTTCATTACCAGCCTGGTACTGGTATTGGACTTTGTTTTTTGACTTTCAAAATTCACAAGCAGCCTGGTATTGGTATTGGATCTCTTTTTAACTTTCATACCAGCCTGGTCTTGATATTAGGGTTCATGGCTGATTTTTGGATGGTATGTTTTCAAGGATATACCTGATCCTGAGATCATTATAGTATTAAGTTGGTATTTCCTCAAGTGCCTACCAGGCAGGTACTGGTGTAAGGTTGGTATTGCCTCAAGTAACATACATCATCACTCTCCATTTGAAATCATTGCTCAAAGAATCGTTCCTAATATTGCCTTGTGTGTAATATGATGGGAATATGGACAGCTGTGGATGGAGCTGGTTTCATGGCCCAGGGCATCACATTTGAGAATACCGCAGGTCCTGATGGGCATCAAGCTGTGGCACTAAGAGTAGACAGCGATCATTCTGTGTTCCAGAGTTGCTCTATAGTTGGTTTCCAAGACTCACTGTACACACATGCATTGCGCCAACTCTATTACAACTGTTCAATTGAAGGGACTGTTGATTTCATCTTTGGAAATGCTGCTGCTTTTTTCCAGAACTGCAATATAATTGTCCGGGTTGGAAGACCCACAGCCATCACTAGCACCTTGACTGCACAGGTACAAAACAAAACAAAATGCACATGTCACTTGTATACATATAATGTACACAGATGATGAACACCCCTAGTTTGCACATGTAAAGCACTTGGAGAAATTTCATTGCCCATTTGGAAGGCAACTTATATCAATGAACATCACTTTGGTAAAGAGTGGTCTTATAAAGCCTAAGCAAGAACCACAGGAGGTTTTTCTAAAAGTAATTAGAAGATGAGTTTTAGGGTTTAGAGTTTTACCACTTTAGGGCATAGAGTATCAGGGACTCACAAGGAGTGGGTTGAATCTTGAATAGATGTGATGCATTGATACTAATTCAAACTCCACTTGTGTGTGGTCCAGGGTAGAATAGATCCAGGACAAAAGACAGCTCTCATCTTTCAGAATTGCTCCGTGTTTGGAACTCCTGATTATGAGCAGGCTTTTCAACAAAGCCCATCCACAAATTTAGCCTACTTAGGCAGGCCATGGAAGCTTTACTCTCGCACCATCTTTCTGTACACATATTTGTCTCCCATAATCCAGCCTATAGGATGGCTTCCATGGAGTGGACTATTTGCACTTGACACACTACTGGATGCAGAACTTGGCAGTTATGGGCCTGGTGCTGTCAACCCATCTCAACGCATATATTGGTCATCTCAACTTTCACCTCAACAGGCAGAGTACTTCTCTGCCCAAAACTTCCTGCAAGCAGATTCCTGGCTCCCCCAGACAGTTCCTTAAATGTCATCTAGAGAAGATAGAAACCACAGTACCCTAATCCCTAAACTACCAATTCTTGACACCACAACTGTCAATAACAAGTTAGCTGATAGCAGAAGAAGGGCTAACAACACATACTCAGGAACACAAATTCCCTAAAAATAAAAACCAGTAGGAACTTCTAGCACAGCTATGGAGCCTCCTTCCTGCAGCCAGGGTTTAAGGTTAAGCTATGTAGTTGTGTAGCACAATGCACAATAAAAACCACAGAATTCTCATGGAAGTGTAGAAGACAACAATTCAACCACAAAACAACAATGTGAGCAATTATAGACAGACGAAGGATCCATTGAAGCACACAGCAGTAATTTCAAGAACAGCACACCATTTTGAACCATGAAACGCCAGCACAAGGAGCTAACAAGTCACGTATCAAGAGGTGGTGTAAAAATACACCATGGAAATGCGGTACACCAGCGAAGGGAGGAGCCCTAAGCACGTTCCCCACGGATACGACGAGCCAGTTGAATATCCTTGGGCATGATAGTCACACGCTTGGCATGAATAGCGCACAAATTTGTGTCCTCAAACAGCCCCACCAAGTAAGCTTCTGAAGCCTCCTGGAGAGCGAGGACAGCAGAACTCTGGAACCTCAGATCCGTCTTGAAGTCCTGTGCTATCTCACGCACCAGCCTCTGAAACGGCAACTTCCGGATCAAAAGCTCAGTCGACTTCTGGTACTTCCGGATCTCCCGAAGAGCAACAGTTCCAGGCCTATACCTATGTGGCTTCTTCACACCACCAGTCGCAGGCGCCGACTTCCTGGCCGCCTTAGTAGCTAACTGTTTCCTTGGTGCTTTCCCGCCCGTCGACTTCCTTGCAGTCTGCTTGGTACGCGCCATTCTCAAGCTTCCTCTTCCAACCCTTGTTTTGCTAAGAATTTCACAAAACCTAATCTTTCTCAACAACTACGGAGAATTACTCGCTCACTACTACGACAAAATCGCCAAAAACGAATCACAGCGCAAATGGAACGCAAAGTTGGAAGAGTGCGTACGTGAAGGCCGAAAGCATCAAGCGCAATCGATCTGGATGCCCGGAGTATTATATACGTGGGACAAGTTCGTCCCGAGCCTAATGTCGGACCTTTCCCGAACCTATTATCATTACGGATTCGATTCCGAACCTAGATCTTACCAAGGTTCGGGAAACCGGAATGCGATCCGTGATAATAGCATTACGGTATCTCATTGGCTGATTTAAGTGATGACCAATGGGATGTGAGGTCCAGAAGGACGCGGATCCATTCTGCTGGGAATCATTTCTGACCGTTGGATATTCCTCGAATGGTCGGGATTTGGCGGGGTGGTGGTGGTCCTGGACTTGTTGTTGGGACTCCGTTGGGTGGTAGTTTTGACCCCTCGATTTGAGTCTGCAACTTTTGTTGACATGTCAAGTCAATTATGGCCTTTCATTCAGGACCTCGCGAAGAAGCTCTTCTTCTTCTTCTTCTTCCTCCTCTTCGCAGATGTCGTGCATTGACGTCGCGGAGACGTGCTTTATTGCAGAATTGAGATTTTGGTTGCAATTTTTTCTTCCACATGTGCTTCCGATCTTAAACGCCTTGACATGAATTATTTCTTTTATGAGCATGATCACAAAATCGTTGAGTTTAAAATTTTAAATAAGCTCGTTAAGCTAATAGTCAGTCAGCAATTTAAGTGCATCGTTTTCAATCTTGGTATTACGCTACTGCTGAAGTCTTTGATGCCTTCGCTGCTGCCAGTGCTGCCTGTTGAATCCACCTCGAAAATTATGATAATCCTTGTTTGCAACAGATGATTTCTTCCAACGAACAGGCGCAGATGTCGGAATCGGTGATGGTTAATTTGTGATCGATCCATGACAGGTAAGTGGTTTCAAGACTCCCACTCTGTTCATGTTGCATGTTTTGAAGAGCTCTCTCTCTCTCTCTCTCTCTCTCTCTCTCTCTCCTTGACAATTTATTTGTAGTAGATTGATCACCGATATACCACTAGGTATCCAGTTTTGTTGTATCAAATTTCTCCAATACATGCAGGAACTAATTAATATGGTTTCAACACGTTTTGAGTTTTGAAACAGGTCAGACTTGGAAATTTTGCTTAGATGCTATGAATCAGCATTAATCTAAACATTTACAAACTTCATTTACTTTAGCTCTAGATGAATTGTATAACTTTGAAATCTATGGCTCATACCAAGTGCATGATGAAGAGACTAGAATTGCAAATTACCTGCAAAAGTTAATAACTAAATACACACATGTGGATATATATATTATATATGTAGTTAAATTTCATCAACGAACAACTAACTTCACCACCATTTGGTATTTTATGTTTGAAGGTTTGAGCAAAACCTACAGCTAAAGTTAGTTTTTTCTCATCCTACCTATCTTGTATGTAAGCGAGAGGGACTATATCTCTCCCTTCTTTGGTTCCTGTGGCCTCCCCATTTTTTGGCCTTTCTTTGGCCTTCCCTTTTGTTTTTCGTGTGATGGTTTCAACCATGGGTTTTTTATTGGATTTTTTTGGATCTCTTCTATATATACCAAGGTTCAAATTTAGTTATCACTTCAAGTCTTATCATTATGATAGCGGTGACATCATTGGATGCCAAATTCATGTTATCTTTTTATAGGTAAAGCCCATTATGTTTCAATTGATTTGTTGCTTTCTTTTCAATTTATGCACTTCTATCATACTACTAATCTACTCTTTGTAGTTGTCCTATTCTTATTGAGATTCATGGATCACAAATGTCATAAATGAAAATTTAGATGTTGATGAAGATATTATTGAAGCCATGTATGATTATTTAATGAAAATATTGAATATAATTATGACGTGCCCCCTGGCTCTTGGATAGACTCCAAATGTGAGTCTGAAATAAAAATAGCAGAAGAGCAAGGAGTTGAGGCACATTCCCTAGCTCACAACACTTTTAAAGGTAGAGGGGCGTGTTAGAGCTCCAGGATGGGACTATGAAGAATGACAAGCACTTAATCACTCACTCAAACCTACACAAACCAAACAACAAGTTGATAAGTGCATAATTGAAACATTTTTGGTGCTAGGATGAACCACGGGCAAACTCGAATTCACAAGACTCACCATGGCCCGGACTTGGGGGAAGCCACCACCTTCCCCCTTATAGTATACTTTGTGCCTCTCCACGAGACCCACATCCAAATGGCATTTTGTCCTGGGACTCCCAAGAGGGAGTTCCGAAATTGCCAAAGTTAGGACTCCCGCGACTTTGGGTCCCCATAACTTTGTGTGAAGACCTCTAATTGAGATAAAGTTTAAAACAAAGTTGTAAACCTTGTCAAAAGCTTTCCAATGATATGTTGCACGCCACCTGAACGCAAGGAAATCCGGTTGATTCCTAACTTTTAGTGGTCGGGAATCAAATTGCCAATTTGACTCCCGGCCCGTCTTCTGGCCATAACTTTTGTTTCAAATGTCCAAATGGGTGATGCGAGCCCATTTTAAACATCAAAGTTTCAACATCTTTTCAATGGTATAAAGAACTCCTTGAACCATTAGGTTTTGACCCTTGCAATCACTTTCTAAACATTCAAAAGTCCACCGGGACTCTAACTCCCAACATGGGAGTTTACTTGGGAGTGTAAGGGTTTTTTTCCTCACACTCTTTTGCACTCCTGGGGGCATGAAAATGCGACTCTCGGGCTTAATCTTGGCCTGCACCCTTACAAGCCTTTTGCCTTGGTCGCGAACCCAAGGCTAGGGTTGTGACAAATTAAGTTTAATCCATCTATGAACATGGTTACAATTCAAAATTTAACAAGAAACAAGTAAATGTTCTAGATCTAAATCTAAAGTTATACATCTTTGATGTCCTATGCAAAGTAAGCCAAAAATTATTATGTTAATGTTCAATATCAATATTTTAACACATGAAAATTTATAGAAAAACAAAATTGTTCATGTAAATGCTTTAATTTGGGGAATGGATGTTTATCACTCTATGTTTTTAAGTGTTATTTGATTTATTTTTATCACATTATCTCATGTTCCTCAATTAGAAAACTCAACATCCTTTTAAAGAAAACAAGTTTCAAGGACACAATCAAATGTTTAATTTATTTTTAAAAGCATATAATTACAAACATGATGCATTTGACTTACAAAATCTAGGGTGAAATTCTTTGCAACTTTTGTACTTACATTGTTTGATCTTATAGGTGCACAAACCATTACAAACATAACAAAGATTAAATAGAGTAGTGGTCATCATAAGACACACAAAATACCATTAGGTATTAACTATTAGGTATTCTTCAAAGAGGCAAAAGGATTCAAAATTGCAATAATTCCCATCCCTACCGAAGTACTTTAGTTTGTTTGGTAGTTCAATGTTGAATATTTATTTATTTTGAAATTTTCATTTTGGCACTATTCTTTAATTTTTTAAAAATCAATTTAAAAATAATTCAATGTAATAAAATTCATCAGTTATTATTTTATAGTACATGGATGTAAAGCACTAGTCATCCATTTTAATCTTCAGTTCTTGAAAACAAAAAGAACTCGTGCCAGATTCTTTTTTGAACTACCATCAACTTTCCAAGCCTCTTACTTTTTAAAATTATGTTAAATTATGTTTTGCTCTAAATTATGTTTTGATAAAAGCAAGATGGAATGATGTAAACAATTGTTGCATAAATATTTTGTTAGTTTAAAGCAAGGATTTTGTTGAGTGTTTAATGAGAGATGGAAAACTAAAAGTTGCATTAAAATACATTTACTTATATTTTCAAAAAAGTCACAAGTGAGGAAAGAGATATTACATTACAACATGAAATAAGCTTATTCAATGCACATATTGTTTTAAACAAAACCATTTTGAAATTAGTGGAAAAGTGATTAGTATGTAGGCCATGGAAATATGTTACAAAGTTGTTATCAAACGAAGAAATCAAATAAGAAGTTGGTGGAGAGGCAAGTGAAGAGGCCAATGGAGAAGTAGGTGAAGGACAACACACAAGAATTATAAACCAACAAAAGAGAAGGGGGGGTACACCAACTAGTTTGTCTTAGATCTTTGGCCACCCATCATGGCTGTTGTAAAGAAACATGGTAACAATTTTCGAGCCCTGCACTTCCTAAAAATAGCCTATAGGAATCTTGGAGTCCCAAGTCCATGTGAAAAATTAAGGAATGCAAGTTTATGGGGTTGGTTTACACCCCATGGTGATCTAAAACCAAACTACATTCATGCACAACAACTTGGGACTGCCATAAAGAAGACCAAATACAACATGCTAGTACTTGAAAAATATCCAAAGTTTCGAAATACCTTGGTTACCATGCTCCATAAAATGAAATAGGTAGGTCAACCACTTGTTACCTCCACGATACAACCCATAGTGCAAGGCATGATAGAATCTCTCGCTCTTAAAGTCATACATGACACACCTAGAGGTTTCAAGGTCACAAGAAAATGGATTCATTAGTTTTTTAAGTAATACATGAATTGGACTTTCAAAGTGGGAACAACAATAGCAAATAAACTTCCAAATGATTGGGATCAACAAGGGTGAAAGATGGGTTATAGGATTGTTTACCTTTTAAAAACTTATAACATTCTTGCAACCCTAGTGGTCAACAGTGACCAAACTAGATCACGCATTGTGCCAACAACAAGAAAACAAACATGGGAGAATATGGGGTGCAAAACACATCAAGGTATTAAGGATTAAGGACAAAAGACAGGTGACACTCATTGTTTCATCATTTGTGGATGGATTATTTTTACCCCCTCAAATTGTTTTTATAGGTACCACACATAGAACATTGCCCCCAAATAATGAAGGAAAATTCATGTGTAGTAATAATGGATGGGATCTCACTTTTAGTGAGAATCATTGGTCAACCTTTGAGACAACAAAAATATTTGCTCACAAAATTCTACTATCATATCTGCATTCACAAATTAAACAATTAGGTTTACCAGAACATTAGAAAATGGTATGGACATTGGATTGTTGGTTTATATACAAGAGCAAGGACTTTATAAATTGGATGAAAGAAGATCACCCCAACATTTTGGTCATCTTCATACCAACAAATTGCACAAGTGAACTACAACCTACAAATGTGATTTTATAATGATCACTAAAGCATGCATTCAAAGTTGAATTCAATAAATGGATTACATTGGTCATCAAAGAGTATATTGATAATGGATAGAAACAATGTGTTAATTTCAAGATGAATAACCTTAAATCAAAAATGTGTAGCTAGTTGCATGCTCCATGGATGAAGGTGAAGGAGATGAGGAGCATGATTGTGAAGGGATGGGATAAGACATGAATCATAAGAGCATTTGGAATCGAGTTCCAACTTGCTACATTGTAGGCCAATATTGTTACACTGTTGTTCACAATCATTCGAAGCATTGAAAAGCAAATGGAAGATCTTGATGTAGACCCAACACTTCCAATATCAACAATCATGGAAGAATGTTTGTAAGAAAATTTTGTCTCAATTTAGTCATCTATAGGTCCAAGCACATCAAGATCACAATTGTGAAAATTAACTAAGAAACAAAAAACAATATAAAAAGTTGCAATGTCAAAATTACTTATTATAAATTGCATGGTAGGTATTTTTGTTTCAAATTACCTACTCCTTTGGATGATGTTTCTAATCACATACAAATACAACATCAAATTTTGAATTAATTTGAATCATAGCTAATTTCGCATCTATCACACCATAACATATTCAATTCGATTGTTAGTCTTGGTTGAAACACTTTTGCCTACATTTGAAAGCCTTTCCCCATAACGTTATTGTCCACACAGTAAAAACATTTCACTATTGGACAAGGTTTTGTCTGTCTATCTAATCTATGTTGTGAGACTGAATTGAAGATGATGAAAAAACAAAAACTCAATCAATGAATTACTTGAAAGATTTGCAAACATGGGTTGTTGCATGTACCTAATAATGCAGCAATAAGTGTGCAAACAAAACATAGGGGCAAATTATGTGTGGGAACAAAATCAAAGACCAATAACCTCAACAACTTTAAAGGTCTACTAAATGTTTAAACATATAACAAAAATGACAACCTCAACAGTACAACATATGAAATAAGTTTTATGATTTAAATAATTAAAGAATCATTATGAAAAGTTTGAGCTTCTTATGCATGTGAAAAGTTTAAACAATTGCCAAGGCCGCCTTAAAGATCTAAACCGGCAGTGAGTTAAGAGGATGTTTATAATAGTACCTTTTGTTGTCATGATGGAAACCAACTTGTTGCCAAATGATGCCAATAACATTCAAGTTGCCCCATGGCCCCTTGTGAAGATTGACTACTATAGGGCTTCCACCCCATAGGGTTATTGTTAAGTTGAAGGCTAATGTGTTTGCCTTTATGGTCACTACAATAGACTTAACAATGGCACAAAGAGACTAGAATTGTGTTTGTCAATGTCTAACCACTACAACAAGCTTAATAATGACACAAAGAGATTGGAATCCAAGAACCGGAGGATTGATTTTGTATGTAAATGGATTTTTGTGGAGCTTAGGAATGATAGAGACTTTCACCTTTAGATCGAAGTCTAGCTTTTTAGCCAAAACAAGCAAAAGAGTAAACTTGCTAGCACCGAAAGGACCCAACATCAAAGTCATCCTTCCAACAAGTTTGTAACAAATAAACAATAGAAACTAAGTCTAGATGTGAGAAGTATTGTTACAAGGTCACATATTGAACACCAGTGGAGTTGCTCTTACACTTGTTGGGGTGTTCAAAATCAAAACAATAATGCCTACAAAGTAGCTAACAACTACTACTTCATGAACTCCTCATTATAAACCATTACGAAGTACATTAAAACATTCAAGATGGAAAATATAGACATGAGTGTAGAAGACATTTTTACATGGCAAAAAAAATGTAGCAACTCTGAAAATATAAATTTGCAATCACACATCATTGCAAACAAAGCTGAAATCTATTGATCCAAATTAAATAATTGAGGCAATACCAAATTCTCCTCGTGTATTGGCCTCGAATTTATTCAAATTAGCCATGGCATCCAAGCTAGTGCCAAACATAGTTACAACAAGGGCAACTACCCACAAGAAGAAAAAACTTGATTTGCAACTAGTGTTTACAACTGTTTTTTCAGTTGAAAGAGACATTTTACAACTAACTATCTAGTAGTCGCCTAAGACAAGTCGTAGACGACAAATAGTCACATGAAACATTACATCATGATGACGTCATCAGATGGTAGATGAAGACTAAATTAGTATATATTGTTTCATCTGATTAGGCCGGTATATACATAATGATACGGGGCATCATTTTGCGACTATAAATTGCAACTATTTTGGTGGATCTAAACTCCAACCATGTGGAGACACGTGGCATTTGATTAGAGGGTTTGATTTTCCCAGATCATGAAATTAGATGATCTA